>Ga0102590_1000500_pt1 | contig 85270 bp, 76 predicted proteins | sample AraplaMF_Col_mMF_FD_76859 | JGI IMG/M metagenome (GOLD analysis project Ga0102590, IMG submission 76859) | Arabidopsis root microbial communities from the University of North Carolina, USA - plate scrape MF_Col_mMF | ecosystem: Host-associated > Plants > Roots > Endosphere | place: USA... | reverse complement strand
GCATGGCCTATCCGCTCTATGAAGAGATCAACAATGGCGGCGCGATCGCGCTGTTCCACACCGGCCAGACCGGCGTCGGCTCGGGCATGCCGGGCGGCATGGGCATGCGGCTGAAATATTCCAACCCGATGTACATGGACGACGTCGCGGCCGATTTCCCCGACCTCAAGATCATCCTCGCCCACCCCTCCTTCCCCTGGCAGGAAGAGGCGCTGTCGGTCGCAACCCACAAGCCCAACGTCTACATCGACCTGTCGGGCTGGTCGCCAAAGTACTTCCCGCCGATCCTGGTGCGCTACATCAACTCGATCCTGCAGGACAAGATGCTGTTCGGCTCGGACTGGCCGGTGATCACGCCGGACCGCTGGCTGTCGGACTTCGCCAAGATCGAGATCCGCGACGAGATCCGCCCGAAGGTGCTGAAGGCCAACGCAAGGAAGCTGCTGGGGATCTAGGTGCGACTGGAGTCGCTGTGGCGGGGCAATACAATGCCCCGCTAAAACTCCAGCTTGTCGCGTATGGCGTCGATTCCGGCCCTGGCGCAGGCCTCGTCGGCATCACCGCCGGGCGCTCCGGACACACCGACGGCTCCGACCAGCGAGCCGCCCGCTTCGACAATCAATCCGCCACCGATAATGACCGTGCCGGGGAGATTGCGGATACCGGCCTGCATCATGCCGGGTTGGCTGACGGCATTGAGTTCGGTGGTGCTGGTACGGAATGTTGCTGCGGTCCACGCCTTGCCCGAGGCCGTTGCAACGGTGTGCGCGCCTGCGAACCTGTCACGAAGGATCACCTGCGTCACCCCAAAGCGATCGACGACCGCGACGGCGACCTGATACCCGCGCGATCGGCAATCGCCAAGCGATGCCCGGGCCAGGTCGAGCGCCAGCTCGGGACTGAGGGATTTGTAGGTCGTCAGCGGCTCCTGCGCCGTTGCCGGGTACGCGAGCGTCAACAGAACAGTGGTCGCAAGCAGATTTCGCGCGAGCATGGTGTCTCCGACGTGATCGGCGCCGACGATAACCTAGTTCAGCGCACCGTATGTCAGGTCGTCGAACACGGTGACACTGTCGGCCTTGGTCCACAAGCCAATCATGCCGGCCTCCCTGATCGACGCGTCCTCGACCTCGAACATCGGCTTGCCGTCATACGTCACCTTGAACAGCGTTCCCGCGAATTCGCAACGTAGCGTATGCCATTGATCTGATGGCACCGATACCTTGACACCATAGCCGCCTTTCCGGCCGACGATATCGAGCGCACTGCGAACGCCTTTGATCGTCTTGTAGAGCACGACATTGTCTTCAAGCGCGTTGGCCCGCACGACATAGTAATTGTCGGCATCCTTTGCGCGCCAGACAAGACCGGCCGCACGGTCCTCGGAGCCTGCGATTGCCTTGAACTTCACCTCGATGAACCCGTCCTGGATGTTGGTGCCGCTCTTGAGCGCCACCGGAAACGTCGCGTGACCGGATTGTTTCAAGACGTTCGGCTTGCTTGGCGCCGTCGCCTCCGCCTCGATCGTCCATTTGGGCTGCCCACGACCGGTCATCGTCAGCGTCCAGCCTTCGGGCGCTGCGCCGGTTGCTGCGTTGTCAAAATTGACAGTTTCCGCCATCGCATTTCCTCCCGCCGACAATAGGAGCAGCGCCGCTCCCAACAGCGCCAGGCTCATTCTTTTCACGACGTCTAGGCTTCCCGCCTGTATTGATCGTACAGTGCTGCGGCGTTGTCCCATTTGATCGCTTCCATGTAGATATCGACATACTTCGCGGCCGCGGCGCCGTAGTCCATGTGATAGGCGTGCTCATACATATCGAGTACCAGCACGGGGCGACCGCCAGCCAGTGTCGTCGTGTGGTCGGCGGCCCACTGGTTGACCAGCCGCTTGTCGCGCGGCGAGTAGGAAAGGATCACCCAACCGGAGCCGCCGCCTTCGGCCTTGCCCATAGCGGAGAACTCGGCGCGCCACCGTTCCATGCTACCGAAATCGCGCGCGATCGCGTCGGCGAGTGCAACGCTCGGTCTGCCGGCACCGCCGAGTCCGTCGAAATAGATCTCATGGAGGATCATCGAATTCGACGCGACGAGCTCCTCGCGCTTCAGGCCGTTGATGATGAAATTCGGAGCCTTCGCGAAGTCGAGCTCGGCGAGCTGCGTGCCGATCGCGTTGAGCCGCTTGACGGCGCCGACATAGTTATTCTCATAATGGCTGACGAGCACCTTCTCCGAGATTCCCGTAATGGATTTCGGATCGAACGGCATCGGCTTGGGCTGATATGTCATTGGCTTGGCTCCTGTTGGCTGATTGGCTTGCGCAAGGGCTTGCGTCCCCGCGAGCATCGCTGTCGATGCTGCGACGACACCCACGCCCCTGATGAAGTCTCGGCGGTCTGTATCCGTGGTCATGACGTCCTCCACGTAATCGTCGCCCCCAATGTGCCCCGTGTGCTCACTTGCTGTTTGGTGTTCGTTGTCCTGTCGCGCACGCAAATAGCCGCGCGGTCCTCGTCGATACGAAGATCGACAAGGGTCGGCGCGCTGACGGCGCCAATATGACGGGACAATTGGTGTGATGAGATCGAGGAAGAAGACATGCGGCGTCCTTGGTGACCAGGACGCGATACTTGGGCATGTCGCCTCACGGGGAGATCGCAAACCCCCGTGCCCCGAATAAAACGCCTGCCGGGCGGCAGTGTCAATCCGCTACGCCAGGGTCGATGGGATGACGATTTGTTGAGAGAGGTTCCAGCCTTGTCGCGACGGCAGGGCCAGTTTGCGTGAAATCAGAGAATGGCCAATATCGCCGCGCATCGAGGGCTTCGATCGCGCGACCGAAGCCCTCACGCTCAAGACGTCAGACTTGCGCGAGGCCGCCGTCGACGAAGACCTCGCCGCCGGTCATGTAGCTGCTGTCCGACGACGCCAGGAACGCGGCCACTGCCCCGGTCTCGGACGGATCGCCCACGCGTCCGATGGGCGTGGCGCCTCCGAGCGCATCGAACGCTTCCTCGCCGACCACTTCCAGCGCCAGCTCCGTCTTGGTCGGTCCCGGCGACAGCACGTTGACGCGGATGCCGGTGCCGCGCAGATCGAGCGCCCAGCTCCGCGCGAGATTGCGGATCGCAGCCTTGGTCGCGCTGTAGATGCTGAACTGCGGCGTTCCCATCACGCCCGTGCTCGAGAAGGGTGAAGCCGCCCTAGGTCGGCTCCGTCCATGCCAACACCTTCGATCGGCTCTTCCCTGGAAGCATAGATTAGATTTGCCTCAAATCTCGAACCGCAGCTCGTGCGGGCAACAACCAGCGAAAGACGACGATGGCGGCCCCTGCACCGATGACCTCCGCTGCGATGAAGCCGAGAACATCCTGTGGCCTTATGCCTGCGAATGAGTCGGTGAAAGCGCGTGCGATGGTCACCGCTGGATTGGCAAAGTCGGTCGCTGTAAACCAGAAGGCGCCGCCGATGTAAGCGGCGACGACGCCGGCGACCGACGCCGGACGAAGCCGTGAGCAAACCCATACCGCTCCCAGCAGTCCGAATGTAGAGACGAACTCGCTCAATAAATTGGAAAAGCCGCTTCGATCGTTGACCGACAAGGAAAAGACCGGTGCTGCAAACATTGCATTCGCCACCCCCACTCCCAACAAGGCGCCCACGAGTTGAACAGGGACGTATGAAGCCCCCATTCGAAGCGGCAAATCGCCTCTGATGACGAGCGCGGCAGTGACCAGAGGATTGAAATGCGCTCCCGACACGGGGCTCAACCATTCAATCAGTGCATATAGCGCCGCGGCCGTCGCCAGTGCATTGCCAATGAGCGCGACAGCCGTATTGCCGCTTGCCAGCCGGGCTCCGAGAATGCCGGAGCCCACCACCGCCATCAGCAGAAAACAGGTCCCGATTCCCTCCGCCGCGAGTCTCTGCGACAAGTTGAAGTCGGGAGAATGGGATCTCGAGCCCTCGCTTGCTGTCACGTCAGACAACCTGAAAGATCTTGTAGGCCACCGCGCCCTCGACGAGATATCCGGTTCCGACGCACACGATGTCATTCATCCAAGCGTAGGAGGACGAGCCTGTTTCGAACAACGGTTGCGTACGAAAATAGTAGCGTGAGGGATCGACCGTGTAGCGCTTGGCGGGATCGGCCATGTCGGCCTTCAGTTCTGGCGGCGTGATCCAGCGTCCGCCATATGTCATGTAGATCAGTTCGTTGTCGTCAGTACGCAAGGTCAGACGCACGTCGAGCGCCATCTCTCCGTTGGGCCGGAAGAGAGCCCAGTCGCCGCCGCCGGCAAGTACTTCGCCGCGCACGCGCTCTCCGACAAACGATCCCCCCGCGGCGCCGAACAGCACCCGCCTGCCAACCGGCGTCTCACCAAAGGAAACACGGGGGTTGAGATCAACAACGATGTCGAACAGCGGCACCGTCTTGATATCGGCAACAGGTTTTATGCGCGGATCCATCGTGTCACTCTCCATTGCGTAAACGTGTGTTGCTCCTTCAGACGACTAGAGAACTTCGCCAAAGAGCTTCTGGCGGACCTGATCGGTCGAGACCCCCGACTGCGCGCACAGGGCCGAGAGATCGAAGAAGAAGTATTCGCTCGCAATGAGGTCATTACGAAAGGTGAAGCGGATGAAGACCGGAAGCTCCGCGCGCTTTCCGTTGGGAGTGACCCCAAAGCGGTCTCCCGTCATGGTCATTCGCGCCTGGCCCCAGCAGACCAGCGTCTCGGCGTCGTTGGCGTGGCCGGACAGCACGACGTTGTAATCCGGGAAAGACTTGAAAAACCGCGCCAGCGCCGCCTCGTTTTCCGCAAGCCCCTTTGCACGTGTGCCGAACGCGGGCCCTTCGAGCACCATGTCGCGGTCAAGAAAGGCAAGAGCAGAGGCAACGTCCTGCCGACTCTTGGCAACAGCCAAACCCTGAGCGAGTTCGAGCATCCGGTCTCCATCCAAGGCAGCATCCTCCGATTCAACATACCAACTGAATTTCACATACCATAAGTATGTTATATTCAATTTGCATGTTTTATGTCAAGCGGTATGTAAGTTGGCCATGCACAAGGCTCCTGATGACCAACGAACGCGCCGTGAGGAATATGCGGAGGCAACCCGGCAAGCGCTGCTTGCTTCCGGGCGGGAAACATTCGCCCGGGAGGGCTATCAGGCCGCGGGGATCGAGGCGATTTCGAGAGCTGCGAGAGTGACGCGCGGTGCGTTCTATCACCACTTCGAGGACAAGAAGGCTCTGTTCGACGCCGTCGTCGTTTCGCTTCAATCGGACGCCGCGGCACGCGTGCAGGAGATTTCCGAGCGGAAGTCGAAAATATGGGAGCGGCTCTACACCGGCATCGACGCATATCTGGATGCTTCGATCGAGCCCGCTTACGCGCGCATTGTGGTTCAAGAAGCGCCGGTCGTTCTGGGCAATGCCCGCTTCGCAGAGATCGAAGAGCAGTACCCGATGGCGCTTCTGAAGGCGACGCTGAGGGCGCTCAAGCGCGAAGGCGAGCTGGTCTTCGATGACATAGATCTGCTCGGACACATGCTTGACGCGGTCATTTGCGAGCTGTCGATCAAGCTTCCAACGTCGTCCGACCCCAAGAAAACCCGCATTAACGGTCGCAAGATCATAGAGGGGTTGCTGGACTCGTTTCGCCGTAAATAGCGTTCGCTGCGAGTTCCGCTTTCAGCCGGGAGCCGCCGGTCACGGTTGCAGTGGTAGACTTCCGTCGTTCCTTGGTAAGCTAGCGATGATGCGCACTCCCCAATCGGAGTTCTTGCGAACCACAACGGCCGGGAAGGACAACCAATGAGCACCAAAGCCGTCGTCTTCGACGCCTACGGGACGCTCTACGACATCCAGTCGGTCGCCGACGTCACCGAGGATGCGTTTCCGGGCTATGGCGAGATCATCACGCAGGTCTGGCGCATCAAGCAGCTCGAATACACCTGGCTGCGCTCGCTGATGCGGCGCTACCAGGATTTCACCGCCGTCACGCGCGACTCGCTGGCCTATACGCTGCGCATGCTCGGGCTCGCTTATGACAACGCCGCATTCGAGCGCGTGATCGAGAAGTACCTGCATCTCGATCTCTATCCGGACGCAACGAGCGCGCTCGCGGCCCTGAAGCCGCGCAAGCTCGCCATCCTCTCCAACGGCAGCCCGGAGATGCTGGACGCGCTCGTGCGCAACACCGCTCTCGACCGCCTGCTCGACGCCACCATCAGCATCGATGCGAAGAAGGTGTTCAAACCGTCGCCGCAAGCCTATGAGCTGATCGGCGAGACATTGGGCACCGCGCCGAACGAGGTTCTGTTCGTCTCGTCCAATCCCTGGGACGTCGCCGGTGCAAAGTCATTCGGCCTCAACGTCGCCTGGATCGAGCGGGTGACGCCGGAGGCGATGGTGCTGGCTTGCGTCGAGAACGAACTCGTGGCACCGCTGACCATGTTCAAGGCGATCCGCACCCAGATGGACGAGCTTGGCTTTGCGCCGGACCACCGCGTCCGCGCGCTGTCCGAGCTGCCAGGTATCATCCAGGGATGACCCCAGGGATTGCCGCCGCCCGTGAGTTGTGAATGAGCCTGGAATCCGTTCGCGCCTTCTTCGCCGAGAATGCCCCCGACATCTCCGTCATCGAATCTCCGATCAGCTCCGCGACCGTGACGCTGGCCGCCGAGGCCTATGGCGTCGAGCCCGGCCGGATCGCCAAGACGCTGTCCTTGCGGATCGGCGAGCGCGTGATCCTGATCGTCGCCGCCGGCACCTCGCGCATGGACAACAAGAAGGTGAAGGCGCAGTTCGGCGGCAAGCCGAAGATGCTGGGGCTGGAGGAAGTCGCCGAGATCACCGGCCACGAGGTCGGCGGCGTCTGTCCGTTCGGACTGAAGTCGCCGCTGCCGGTCTATTGCGACATGTCGCTGAAGGCGTTCGACGTGGTGGTGCCGGCCGCGGGCTCGACCCACAGCGCCGTGCGCATCACGCCCGACCGCATGGCCGAGCTGACCGCGGCCGAATGGGTCGACGTCTGCGAGCACAGGCCGTAAGACGCGGCCACGCCGGCTCTCCCCTCGCTCCGCGCTGGGGCGAAATAGCTACTGCGCACCCGCGATTGCCGGCTGCGCGGGCTGCAGCAATGTCGGCCGCACGGGCCGCGCACTGCGCGCGAGATGCATCCCGAGACGGCGGACCAGATAGATCGCGACCAATGCGATGATGATTCCGGCGACGAGGTCGGCGAAGAAGTGTCCCCCGCCGACCGGCGTTGCGGTCAGCATGACGCCGTTCCACAGGAGCCCGAAGGCTCTCAGCCAGCGCACCGGCCACATGGCCCAGCTGTAGAGCACCGCGCATATGGCATGAAAACTCGGGAAGGTCAGGATCGGACCGAGGTTGAACGCATCGAGAATCCTGGTGGTGCCATCGCGTACCAGCGGAAGCTCGTGCAGGGTCGCGTAATAGCAGATCGGCTCGATATTCGGATGATCCGCCTGCACGAGCCCGAGAGCTCCATAGGCGCCGATGGCCGGAACGAGCGTGGAAATGATGGTCGCGGCAATCAGCGTCATGGCAAAGGCCAGCACGAACTCCGCCGCCCGGCGATGAAAGCCGAGCAAGGGGAGAAGGATGATGAGGCCGAGCAATTGCCTGTGAAGGGAATCGTAGGTGAACACGAACGCACGGAGCACCCCCGGCCGGTCGTTCGCGAAGCTGACATAGGCCCGGAAGTCGAACCCGAGCATGCGATCCGCCGCAAGCAGCCCTGCTTCCTGCATCGGGAGATTGGCGGCAGCCGCCATGTAGCCGATCGACGTCAGCAGCAGGAGCAGCAGGACGATCTGCGCAAGCATGAAGAGGATGGCAAAGATCCGCGGATTCCTCGACCCGGATCGCACGTTGCGAAATCCAAAATAGCCGTAGAGGCCGGCCATTCCCAGAAAGACGAGGTAGCCGCTAGGCCGGATGCGAAAATCCGTCAGTAGAAGCCCCAGCGCAAAGACGCTCAGGACGAGCGCGACAATGATCCAGTTCAAGCGGAACAATCGTAGCGAAACTGCAGTGTCATCCGCAGCATTCGCGGTTCCGTGAGCCAGTTCCGAACGATCCCACCCAAGACTGTCGTTGTTTGGCATTCCGGCATTCCAGCATTTCCGGGTGCCTTCTTGCCAATACAACCATTAATAAACATACAACAGTTGCGTGTATCGATGCATACAAACAATTATAACGAATCTTGCCCGAAATGGGTTCGACGCCACGACGATCAAAGCGGACAGCGCGCTTTGCTCGCGCGGCTTCGCGTGTTCGCACCTCGCAAGATCAATAGAAATGGCCTTGGATCGCCGACGGCTCCGCGCGACCAAGGCGCTGTCACGAAACTGTCACGAGTGCAGCAAACATCGCACGCGCCATCAACTCGGCACGGTTCAATAGAGCGCGCTAATCGTCTTCGTCATAGGGCCGCGGAGATGATGGCGCAGCGGCAGGCGGCGGCGCGGAGTTGTAGCGCGGCGACGGCATGGCGCGATTGCGCGGAGCCTGCTGCTGCGGCGGCGCCTGATTGTTGGACTGAAACACTGCTCGACACCCGCTCGAGAGCTGCGGCGTGTTCTGCTGCAGACAGGCGACGATGCGGTTCACGTCCGGGATCTGGTCGCTGCACAGCCGCCACACATCCGGTGTGCAGGCCATCTGCTGTTCCATGGTTCCGCGATAGTCGTCGGCGAACGCTGCGCCCTGGGCGACGATACCACCGATCGTAAGCGCCACACCCAGCGCTATCCGCTCTGCTCGCATGACAAATCCTTCCCGATTCCCTCGAATTCTCATCAATCAATGAGGCGGGGACGGGTTCTGGACCAACAACAAAAAGTGAGCGCCGCTGGAACCTGTCGGCGTCGCTGCTGGCGATATCGCCCGTGTCATCTCCGCAACAGGGCCGGGGCAAATCGGCATCTTGCGCATTTGGCCATAGGGCATTTCGCCTGGCGCCAAGAAGCATCGCGACATCCCCGCTAGCAATCGTTGTTGCTATGAGGGAATTGTCGATGTCGACCGCACGACCGGCGTGTGCGCAAGCGCCACAGCGGCTGCCAGCTGCGTAACAGGCTGCGCGTCACCATGGCGCTTGCGCCCCTGCTGCTCGCCGCACTGCCGGTCCTGGTCCCCGGCCCCGCGCGCGCGGCCTGCACGGTGGCCGGTGCCGGCACGATCGGCGCGCTGAATTCGGGCGACGTTGCGACCTGCACCGGCCTCGGCAACACCGACCACATCAATGCCACGGGCGGCAGCAGCGTCACGGTCAACATCGGCGACGGGACCTTGACGTCGCTGCTGCCCGGCGCCGGAATTCCCGCGGTCGTTTTCGACGGCACGACCGGCTCGCATGTCACGGTCAACAACCAAGCCACGGCGTCGAACCACAGCGGAGCCGTCCTGCTCTCCAACGGATCGAACAGCAACAATGTGACCATCGCGGCCGGCGGGATCGCGGAGGGGACGGGCAACGCCGAAGCGGCTGTTGTCATCGACAATTCGAACGGCAATCTCGTCAACATTCGCGGGACAGCAGTCGGCACGGGCGGAAACACGACCGGACTGCGAATCAGCGGGACGTCGAACGGCAATGTCGTCCTTGTATACGACACCGGATCGATCGGCGGCGGCCACACCGGCGTGCAGTTCATCGCCGGCGGCAACACCCTCATCAATGGCGGCACGATCTCCGGCGGCTTCTTCATTGCCATCCAGGGCTCTTCCGGCACCGACACTGTCTTCAATGCCGGAACCATCGTGGGCGGCGGCAGCGGAGCGATCGACCTGTCCGGTGGCGATGACGTGCTCGGCCTCGCCCCCGGCGCGACGATCACCGGGACTGTTCGCGGCGGGACCGGCACCGACACGCTGAACCTTGGCAGCAGCGGCAGCGCCTCGTTCGACCTCGGCAATCTCGGCCCCGGCCTGCAATATGACGAGTTCGAGCAGCTCGCCAAGTCCGGCACTTCGGTCTGGACATTGACCGGAGCCACCACGTTCGCCGGCCCGGCGACGATCGATGCCGGCGGCCTGATCGTGAACGGCACCTTGCCGTCGGTGGTCACCGTCAATGGCGGCTATCTCGGAGGCACCGGCACGGTCGGGGGCATCGTCGTCAACAATGGCGGCATGGTTTCGCCCGGCAATTCGATCGGGACCCTCAACGTCAGCGGCAACGTCACCTTCAACCCCGGCTCGACCTTCCAGGTCGAGATCAATCCCGGCGGCCAGTCGGACAGGATCGCGGCAACGGGCACCGCGACGCTCAACGGCGGCACGGTGCAGATCGTGCCGCTCGGTGCGGGCTTCCTCGCCAACACGCAGTACACGATCCTCACCGCCACCGGCGGCGTCGGCGGCACGTTCGCGGCGCTGACGATTTCGGGTGGTCCGCTGGTGTCCGGGCAGCTCAGCTACGATGCCAACAACGTCTATTTCATCCTGCAACAGGTCGCGGGCTTCGCGACGCTGTCGGGCCTGACACCGAACCAGGCCGCGGTGGCAGGCGCGCTGGACCAGGCCGGCGGGGCATCCGGAGCGCTCGGCACCGCGATCAACACGCTCGCCGGACTCAACACAACAGGCATCAAGGCCGGCCTCGACGATCTCGCCGGGCAAGTCCACGCCGACGGACGCCGCTTCACGGCCGACCAGGCCGACATGTTCCAGAGCTTCATGTGGAACGCCGGCACGCAAGCGCGCGGCGAAGCCGTCCGTATGTCGGCCTCGTCCTATGCCGAGGAGCCGGCGGACCCGATCGGGAAGGCACTGAGCCGTCGCCGCGCAGCGACCAGTGTCTGGTTCGGCGGTTACGGCAATTGGGACAAGGTGGCGGCGAGCAACATTGCATTCGGCACCAGCACGGCTGTCGGCGGCGCGGCGCTCGGTGCCGACCTCTGGCACATGCCGGGATTCACGGCGGGCCTCGCGGTCGGCGCATCCACCGGCCAACTGCGCATGTCCGGCCGCGCCGACCGCATCGAGGCCAATGCCGGACATGCCGGCTTCTACGCCCGCGGCGAAGCCGGCGGGTTCAATCTCGCATCCGCCATCAGCTATTCCTTCGCGGCGCTCGAATCCGCGCGAACGATCGCGTTCCTCGGAGAAACCGCGACCGCTTCATCGCGGGCGAACACCTTTGCCGTCTCGCTCGGCATCGCGCGTCCGTTCGCAACCGGATGGGGCGCGACGATCGAGCCGTTCGCCAGGGCCGACTGGTACGGGACCCGTCAGGGCAGCCTGTCCGAAGCCGGCGCGCCCGGCGTCAATCAATCGGTGCGGGCCGGCAGCTTCGACGTCGGCTACGGCACAGTGGGCCTGCGTGCCGATCACCGCCTGACGATGCCGAGCGGCCATGCGGCACAGCTCGGCGCGACAATTGCCGTGCGCCACGAGTTCACCGGCAGCGCCGCGACCACGACGGCTGCCCTCGAGGGCGCCCCCGGCATTCCGTTCGCAATCACCGGCGTCGAGCGCGCGCGCACCGTCGCCCTCACCGGGGCGGAGGTCCGGTGGGACCTCACGGCCGCGACGTCGTTTAGGGCGTCCTGGGAGGGCGCGTTCGCGCCGGGATACGACCGGCATACGTTGCGGGGCCTGGTCCGCACCGAATTCTAGAGCGCCCCTACTCCACCCTGCCGATCTTCTTCACCGCTGCGATCAGCCGCGCGCTGTCGGTCGCGACGAAGGCGGAGAAGGCCGGCGCGTCCTGATAGGCGACGAGGCTGCCCGACGTCTCGAAGGCCTTGAGAACGTCGGGGCTCGCCATCACCTGCGCCATCGCCTCGCGCAGGCGGGTCGCGATCGGCGCGGGAAGAGAGCTCTGCGCGAACAGCCCGGCCCAGATGTACATCTCGACGTCCTTGTAGCCGAGCTCCTGGAAGGTCGGCACGTCGGGGAAGCTGGCGATGCGCTGCGCGCCGCAATTGCCGAGCACGCGCAGCTTGCCGTCGTCGACCTGCGGCTTCAGCGTGCCCGGCGCGGCCGCGATCGCCTGCACGGTGCCGCTGAGCAGCGCGGTGAGCGCGGGACCGGCGCCGCGAAACGGCACGTGCATGAGCTTGATGCCGGCGCTGTTCGCGAACATCTCCATCGCCACATGCAGCGTGCCGTAGGGACCGGACGAGCCGTAGGTGATCTGGCCCGGCCGCTTCCTGGCGTCCTCGACGAATTCCTGCGCGGTCTTCCAGGGCGCGGAGGCCGGCACCGCGAGCAGCGTCGGATCGGCGAGCACGCGCGCGATCGGCATGAATTGCGAGACCTCGTAGGCGACGGGCCGCTCGAACAGCCGGTCGGCCTCCGGGAGCACCGCGAGCGAGGACAGCGTCATCAGCAGCGTATAGCCGTCGGGCTCGGCGCGCGCGGCGGCGGCATTGCCGACCGATCCGCCGCCGCCGCCGGCGCGGTTGTCGACGATGACGGGCTTGCCGAGGACCCGCTCCAGCGCCATCGCCACCGGGCGCGCGGCAAGATCGGCCTGGCCGCCGGCCGGGAACGGCACGATCATGGTGATGTTGCGCGTGGGGTAAAGAGCTTGGGCAAAGCTTGATTGAGAGCAAGCTGCCTGTGCTAGCGGCAGCACGGCAGCGGCCTTCAGGAGTTCGCGGCGGTTCATTGGTTGGTACCTCCCCGATTGTTTCGTTGTTGGGAGACAGCCTAACCGAAATGGATTGTGTTGCGATAGCCGTGCACTTGCCCCCTCCCGGAGGGGAGTCGACCGGTTGGCCGGATATCCTCAACTACTGCGACTGCAACAGGGAAGGCAGGCTCTTGTCGAGGACGTTGCCGAGCAGTTGCCGCGTCGACGCGCGCATCACTGGATTGTTAGCGGCTTCCGGCGGTTCTGGCCACTGCGCCCAATCGATACGCAGCGTCGGCGGCCCGGTCATAAAATTGCTTCCGCTGATCGAGCCTTCGCCGCTCTTCAGAATATCGAAGCTTTGCCCGTCATGAACGTAGATCCGTATTACCGCGTAGATGTCGGCCATGTTGTACAACGGGCTGCCTTTCATGACACCGATGCCGAAGAATCCACCCTGGCGTATTCCCTTGATCACGACGACATAGCGTTTGCATCCGGCCTGACCGGCAACTTGTCGGACGATGGCGCCGGCCTTGTCGCTACGAGCGAACATGCCAAGCCCTGGATCGTAGGAACTGAATGCGGATTTATCGGCGGCGATCCTGCGGATGACAAAACCGGAGCCGACCGCGGCCCTCACACGCTCGACGACGAGGTCATCGAGCCCAAAACCATCGACCGGAACCTCCTTGTTCTCGTTGCCGAACACGGTCACGCCGATCTTCTTCACAATGAAGCGATCGCCCAGCAGCGATATCACGCCGACGCACGGTCCTGCAGCTTGCGGCGTGGACCGCGAAGCAGGTGCCGGCTTGGAAGGCGCGTTCTTTGCCGGCTTGGCAACCGTCGCGGGCTGGGTGGTTTGCGCCTGCGCGGGACCGGCTTGGCACAGTGCGAACAGGACGAGGCAAACAAGACGAAGCATCATGTAGCGGTCGATCGGGTTGTTGAGAAACACGAAGCAGGAAACAAAACGCGGCGCGGATATAGACAACAAAGTTTATGACCGCAACGCGACGGCGCCCAGCGTTTCTTCGCCTTGGCAAACTGCTTGGTTAAAAGCGGCAATGCTGCAACGGCGCGCAGGAGATCGCGTCAATCCATGATGGTGCCTCCCCCCGATTTTCTTTTGTGCGGCCAGCCTAACGTGCCAGGCGGCAAGAACAAGACGTTTACGAAGCGTTAGCCATGTTCGGCCCCCACCGGAACGCAGCCCGGTACCCTCCGTTAATCTGCCGGGCGTGTGGCGAGGGAGAGCGTGATGGGAAAACTCGCGACCATCGACGTTGCACTGGACGAGATGCTGGTGAACCTTGCCGCGATCGTGCTGCGGCTTTCGAAACCCGAGCTGACGCGAACGCCGGAAGCACGCCACGCCCTGGCGCAATCGGTCCATCAATACGCCGTGTGCGCCGCCCGCTCGAGCGACCCGCGCGTCCATGAGTTGAAATCGCGGCTGGAAGAAACGCTGAAGCCGAACTTGCGGATTGTATCGATCGACGGGGTGAAGGTGTCGTAGTCCAGCACCGTCATTGCGAGGAGTTCTTGCGACGAAGCAATCCAGAATCCCTCCGCGGAGACATTCTGGATTGCTTCGCTGCGCTCGCAATGACGGTGGTCGTTGAGGCTGCTCGCTTTACGACGTCTTTGACTTGCTGCGCGGCCGCCGCTTGCATGTGCCCGGCAGCTTTTCCGCGAGGAAATCGCCGAGCGCCTCGACGCGCGCGGGGCGCGGGCCGCCGGGCGGGGTCACGAGGTGCACGGCGCCTTCGGCCTGCTTCCAGTCCTTCAGGATCACTTCGACTTCTCCAGAGGAGATCGCTTCGCCGACGATGAATTCGGGCAGTTCGGCGATGCCGAGGCCTGCGATCAGCGAGGGCATCACGGCTTCGCCGTTGTTGACGCGAAGCTGTCCGCCCGGACGCACGCTGGCCTGCTCGCCGGCCGAATTGGTGTAGTGCCAAACGTTGGGCGTCGAGAGATAGGCGTAAGCGAAGCACTTGTGCTCGGCCAGATGCATCGGATGCGTTGGCCGGCCGTGCTTCTTCAGATAGGACGGCGCAGCCACGGTGAAGCGCGGCATGGTAAAGAGCCGCCGCGCGATCAGCGAAGAGTCCGGCAGCCGCGCGATGCGCACCGCCATGTCGAAGCCTTCGCCAATGAGATCGACCGTCGCATCGCTCAGATGCAGGTCGACCGAGACTTCCGGATAGGCCTCGAAGAACTCCGGCAGCAGCGGCGCCACGGCCTTGATGCCGAACGTCATGGGCACGGCGAGCCGCACCAGCCCGCGCGGCGCCACCGACTGGGCCAGCGCCTCGTTCTCCGCCGCCTCGCCGTCGGCGAGCAGACGCGTCGCGCGGTCGGCGAGCTTGTGGCCGGCATCGGTCAGCGCCAGGCGCCGCGAGGTGCGGTTGAACAGGCGGGCGCCGAGCCGCTCCTCCAGCCGGGTCACGGCCTTCGAGACCGTCGCCTTGGACATCGCAAGCTCGCTCGCGGCCCCCGCAAACGACCGTAATTCCACGACTTTTGCGAAAATCGCGAGCGCCTCGAAATCGGGGAGTTTTGCCATGGCAGCCGTCCAATCAGGATATTTAAGGAAACAATGCGTTTCGACAGTTTCTATTTCTATACCACAGGCGGAGGCTTATCCAAGGGGTCATCAGGAATTCAGCAACGGAGAAATCCAATGACTAAGAAGCTCTCAGGCAAGGTTGCCCTCGTCACCGGCGGCTCGCGCGGCATCGGCGCGGCCTCAGCTCGCGCACTCGCCGATGAAGGCGCCGACGTCGCCATCAGCTACGTCGCCTCGCCCGACAAGGCGGAGGCCGTCGTCGCCGAGCTGAAGGCGAAGGGCGTCAAGGCGCGTGCCTTCAAGGCCGACCAGGCTTCGGCGAAGGACGTGACGCAGCTCGTGAACGAGGTCGCCAAGGAATTCGGCCATCTCGACATCCTCGTCAACAATGCCGGCGTTGCCGCCGGCGGCGCGACCGACGACGCCAATGCGGATACGGACGCCCTCGCCCGTCAGGACCAGGTCAACGTGCATGGCGTGATCGCGGCGATCCGCGCCGCCTCGCAGCTGATGGGCGAAGGCGGCCGCATCGTCACGGTGGGTTCGATGCTCGCCGACCGCGCCTCGTTCCCCGGCCTTGCCGACTACGTCGCCACCAAGGCAGCGGTCGTCGGCTACACCAAGGGCGCGGCGCGCGACCTCGGTCCGCGCGGCATCACGGTCAACGTGGTGCAGCCCGGCTCGATCAACACCGACATGAACCCGGACGACGACCGCGACTTCGCGGAAGCCCAGCGCAAGCAGCACGCGCTGCAGCGCTTCGGCCGCCCCGAGGAAGTTGCCGCCGGCGTGGTCTTCCTCGCAAGCCCGCAAGCCTCCTTCGTCACCGGCACAGTGCTCAACGTCGACGGCGGGTTCGGCGCCTGAACAGGGCGCCTCCCACTCACACAAGGATGACGCAAATGATCGAACTCAGACCTTTCGACAAGCTCGGCGGCGCCGATCACGGCTGGCTCAAGGCCAAGCATCACTTCTCCTTCGCCAGTCACTATGACCCCAACAATATGGGCCATGGGGCACTGCGGGTGTGGAACGACGACGAGATCGCGCCGAACACCGGCTTTCCCGCCCATCCCCACGCCAACATGGAAATCATTACCTATGTGCGCGAGGGCGCGATCACCCATCAGGACAGCCTCGGCAACGAAGGTCGCACTGAAGCGGGCGACGTGCAGGTGATGAGCGCCGGCAGCGGCATCCGCCACTCCGAGTACAATCTGGAGCCGACCAGGACGCGGATCTTCCAGATCTGGATCGAGCCGAAGCTGCGCGGCGGACAGCCGACCTGGGGCTCGAAGCCGTTCCCCAAGGCAGACCGCTCCGGCAAGCTCGTGACGATCGCGAGCGGCATCGAAGGTGACACCGACGCACTGCCGATCCGCGCCGATGCGCGGGTGCTCGCCACCACGCTGAAGGCCGGCGAGAGCGCAGAGTACGCACCGCAGACGTCGCGGCATCTCTACCTCGTGCCTGCGGCCGGTTCGGTCGAGGTCAACGGCATACGCGTCAACGCCCGCGACGGCGCCGCAATCCGCGACGAGGCAAGGCTGACCATCACCGCGCTCGAAGACTCCGAGCTCGTGCTCGTCGACGCGGCGTAAGCGCCGCTCTCTCCGTCATGGCCGGGCTTGTCCCGGCCATCCACGCGCGGAAGCAAGAACGTGGATGCCCGGGACAAGCCCGGGCATGACGTCCCCAACAAACCAATCGAACTTACCCAACGGAGACCACCATGACCAAAGTTCTCGTCCTCTATTATTCCGCCTACGGCCACATCGAGGCGATGGCCAATGCCGTCGCCGAGGGCGCGCGCGAGGCCGGCGTCACCGTCGACATCAAGCGCGTGCCGGAGCTGGTGCCGGCCGAGGTCGCAAAGGCCTCGTACTACAAGGTCGACCAGGCTGCGCCGATCGCCAAGATCGAGGACCTCGCCAATTACGACGCGATCATTGTCGGCACCGGTACGCGCTTCGGCCGCATGGCCTCGCAGATGGCGAACTTCCTGGACCAGGCCGGCGGGCTCTGGGCCAAGGGCGCGCTGCACGGCAAGGTCGGCGGTGCCTTCACCGCGACCGCGACCCAGCATGGCGGCCAGGAGACGACGCTGTTCTCGATCATCACCAACCTGCTGCATTTCGGCATGGTGGTGGTCGGCATGAACTACGGCTTTGCCGGCCAGATGAAGCTCGACGAGGTCACGGGCGGCGCGCCCTACGGCGCCACCACGATCACCGGCGGTGACGGCAGCCGCCAGCCCAGCGCCAACGAACTTGCCGGCGCGCGCTATCAGGGCCGGCAGATCGCGGAGACCGCCAAGAAGCTGCATGGCTGATGCGACGCGGGCGGCATTCTCCCCTGGGGAATGCCGCCCCATCTACGTGGTCAGGATATCGACCAGAAGACCCGGATGGCATTCGAACTCTTGTTGATCGCGCAGATGATCCGCAAGCCCGCACAGGCGCTGGCGCGGCGATGGTATTGCCGCAGCCTGTTCCGCGCCTCGCGCGGCCGGTTTCGCTGCGCCGGTTGCGCGGGATCGCGCTAGGCCTGCGTGATGTCGGCGTGAGGTGGAACTGACTCGGTCGCCATAGGCGCCGGCGCCGTCGAGAGCCACCAGCCCTCACCGGCAAACCAGCATGTCTCGTCCGACGCGCCGTCCCTGCGCAACGATTGCACGCTGTCCCATTTTCCAGCAAACGCCTCGGCCAACCGCCGGGCGGCATCAGCATCCTGCAATCCCGCGCAACCGATGAACTGCGCGCGACCCAGGAATTTCGCCGGCCAGATCGCGCCCTGATCCGGACGCGTGATCATCAACATGCCACCGAGCATGCCTTCCGGCGCGAGCGGAAACACCAGCCGTCCGCCGGGCCGCAGCGCGTCGAGCCATTGCGTTGCCGGCTGGGCGGCGCCCGCGCAGACATAGATCACGTCCGCAGCCGGCAGGTCGGACGCGATGCCGGAGCGTTGGCGCACATCGACATGGGCGATATCCTTCAGATTGTCGCGCGCAAGGCCCGCCAGGCGTTCGTCGATCTCGTAGGCGTGGACGTGACCGCGAGGTCCGACCAGGTGTGCGAGGATCGCGGTGTAGTAGCCGCTGCCGGCGCCGATCTGGATCGCCGTGTCGCCCTCCCGCACGCCGCAGCCGCCGAGCCAGTAGGCGTGCGCGCCGGGCATTCCGATATTGAGGCCGCGCGCCGGATCCAGCGCCAGAAGCGTGTTCTGATAGAGGAAGGCCGGATCATCGTCGGGCGTCACGACATAGGGATGGCCGCCGAGGCCGACCGACCACGGCCCGGGTCCGGCGAAGGGCTCGCGCCTGACGGTCCGAAAGGCCTGCTCGATGCGGGGATCCGTCGTCCTGGCCGCAGCGCAGATCAACTGCGCATAGAACGCGCGATATTTCTCCGAACGATCGTCCATGTCGCCTCCCGGGAGCGCGAGCGAGGCTAGCACATCGCTCGCGAGAACCGGAAGCACGGCACCGTCTGTGTCACTACGATGACTTGCCGGCGGCACGGACCGCCGCCGAACGCCGCTCCGCCTTCCTCCCGACGAGATCGCGCCCGATCGGCCGTGCGGGTTCGCTCCGCAGCACCAGCGAGGTCGTCACGGTGCCGAAGCCCGCGATGCGATCCACGATCGTCTCGAGGTCTTCCGGAGCTGGCACGAGCACCTTGAGCACGAAGCAGTCATCGCCAGTGACGCGATGGACCTCGATGATGTGGGGAATCTCGCTGAACCGTTTCAGGCAGGTCTTGATGTGCTCGTGCGAGGTGCGCAGGCGCACCAGCGCCATCAGGCCGAGCCCGAGCGCGCGCGGGTTGATCCTCGCACCATAGCCTTCGATGATGCCGGCTTCCTCGAGCCGCTTGACGCGTTCGGAAATCGCCGGCTGGGACAATCCGACGGAGCGACCGAGCTCGGACAGCGGCACGCGCGCATTGACCTGCAGCGCCTCGATGATCTTCAGATCCTTGGCGTCGATGCTTCCGAAACGATCCAAGACAATTCTCCCTTCCGCCTTGAGATCATCGGCAGATGCTCGATTCCGCCGATGACTTGCCATGTGATGCAGGACCGGCATCGGCCACACTGTGACGTCATCTCAGATATCACGGGACGTTCATGCACGACATCATCACATTGCCCGGGCTCGGCGGCTCTGGAGAGGCTCATTGGCAGACGCTGTGGGAGCGCACTGAGCCGCGCTTCAGGCGATTTCAGCCGGCGAGCTGGGACCGGCCCGGCCTCGACGACTGGGAGCAAGCCCTCGAGCGCGCGGTCGCGCGCTGTGCCAGACCGCCGGTCCTGGTCGCCCACAGTCTCGCCTGCCTGCTGGTGGCGCATTGGGCCGCGCGCTCCCCGTCCGCGATTGCCGGTGCCTTTCTGGTCGCCGTGCCCGATCCGGACGGCGACAATTTTCCCACGGAGGCCATGGCGTTCAAGCCGGCGCCGGACCACGCATTGCGGTTTGCTTCACTGATCATCGCCAGCACAAATGATCCCTATGGCATGCTCGAAGTGACGCAGCGACAGGCGCGCGACTGGCAGTCCGGCCTCGTCGTGGCGGGTGCACTCGGCCACATCAATGCCGCGAGCGGGCTCGGTGACTGGCCGCAAGGACGCGCATTTCTGGACGCGTTTCGCACGGGTCTTCCACGGTAACGACGAAACAGGCGCCGCCCGTCAGCGCGCGCGCTTGCCCAGTGCCCGTGCCGCGACGGCGGCGAGCCTGGGATAGCGCCGCAAGCCCTGCGCGGCGTGGTCGCGCCATGCGAAAGGCACGCCACGCCAGGACAGCGCGACGCTGACATCGGTCAACGGCACCTGCTCGGCGCCGAGCCGGCGCTTGTAATCCTGGTTGCCGATGCTGAGATCGAAGCGGCGCACGCCCTGTGCATGCAGCGCGGCCATGGTGCGCTCGGTGACGAGCAGTCCCGGCGAACAGCTCGACCATGCATCGCCGGCGTGGCTGATCCGCAGGAGGAAATAGGTCGCCCCGAACCTGACGCCCAGCGTGGTGGCGACGACCGCCTCGTCGCACACCAGCGCCGACGTGACGGCATAACCGTCCGCGACGCCCTGGCGGGCGACCTCGCGATAGAATCGCGCGTGGGTCTCGTCGTTGAGGACGAAGCGCGAGCCGAGCTTTTGCATGCGCGCCTGCTGCTGGGCGTCCATCACGTCGAGCAGCTCGCCGGCGCGCGCGACGTCCGTCGCGATCTCGAACCGCGCGCCGTCATGCCGGTTGAACACGCGCCAGCAGCGCGGCATCTGCATGCGCTTGATCGAGGTTTGATAGGCTTCATAGTCGTCGCCCATCAGCACGAGATTGCCGTTGACCGAGCAGGAGCCGATGCGTCCAAGCGACAGCAGCGGATTCGACTTGCCTTCGACCTGAGCCGGCATCTTCTTCAGGCGCAGCAGATCGAAGCCGTCAGGCAGGGCCCGCAAGGCATCCACGAGCGCAGCGCCGAGCGCGCGCGCATCGGCCGCGTCCAGCGCAGCATCGCATGCCAGGATCGGCGCGTTGTTGTCGGAGACTCCGAGATCGGCGAACTCGACGATGCGGATGCCGCGCCTGACATGGCTGATCATCGGTACGAGCGCGATGTCCTTGCCAGTCACAGCATCCGAGATCACGGCGATCAGCGGCGCAAATTCACTGAACGCCTCGTACCAGGCGCCGAGCCAGTAACCATGCTGGAAAGCGGTGCGATGGCCCGTGTTCAGGCGCGCGGCGGCCTGCCGCCAGTCACGCAGGAAATCGACCGCGATTCCTGTCGTGCTGGACACAAGACCATCTGGCTGCTCGACGCTGAGAAACGTCATTCCCGGGACATACGACTACTGAGTGTTTCCAGATAGATTATGTTTTGTCGCACGCCACAAGCGATGTCGCAGCTTATCGTTAAGCCAGTGCCAACCATCGCGCCGCCGCTGCGACAAGCTGTCAACGCCCGGGTTCCAGCTGCTCGGTGCATTGGAACCTCGCAAGGAAGTGCAACCCCGCCACCGCGAGGGCGAACATGAACCAGATCGGATTCTGCCGATCGAGCAGGAAGGTCTCGGTCGCGCCGTAATACAGGCCGAACAGCCAGACGGTCAGGAACAGCTTTGCCAGCGCGCTGCTGCGATTGTGGGCTTGGGCGGACTGGAAATTGGCGAGCGGCGCAAGCACGAAGACCAGCACCACCAGCGCCAGCCCCGGCAGACCGATGGTGACCGCGAGGTCGAGGTAGCTGTTGTGGCTGTGTGCGGCCGAGGTCGCCCATTCGGACCCCTGGGCGGTCTGCCGCGCCGAGACATCGTCCCAGAACGCCGCGTAGCCGTGACCGATGACCGGCTTCTCGGCGACGGCGGCGAGTGCAAACTCCCAGATCGCGGAACGGCCGGTGAAGGTGGGATCGAGCGGAAGCAGCCGCGTCATGGCGCCGAGCGAGGGGCTGAGCACGCTGCCGACCGTCAGCAGGTTCATCGCGATCAACGGCACGAAGCAGATGAGCCGCTTCAGCCACAGGCTGCGCGTGACATAGACCAGCGATGCCAGCGCGTAGATCGCAAGGCACAGCACCGACGAGGTCTTGCCGCCGGTGAAGACCAGGAAGATGCCGGCGAGAACCGCAATCACCGGTCCCATCACGATGGACCCGACGGCCGACAGGTAAATGCCGAGATAGACCAGGATGGTCATGACAGGCGAAGCGACGTTCTTGTGGCCGAAGCTGCCGCGCCAGTCGCCGGCGAGCTGCGGCTCGGTGACGTCGAGCGCGGTGTGGATCGAATATTGCGGGGCGAGGACAACGCCCAGAAAGCACAGCGCGAGCAGCACGAGCGCGGCGGCGCCGAGGCAAAGATTGAAGCTGCGTTGTGTCGGCGGCAGCAGCGGCAGCAGGACGGCGAGCGACGTCACGCTGGCCGCGAGCACGAAGCGCTGGATCGAAACGCCGCGGCTCTCGGAGAAGACGATGTTGATCAGCAGCCAGCCGACGAGGCACAGATGCAGCGGCGTCACCAGGCTCTTCAGTGCGGGCGCGTCCGTGGCCGCGACGAGCAGCACCGCGACCGCGGCCAGGAGCCCCCAGGAAACGTAGGTGAGCGCCATTCGTCCGGCGACGACCGTGGTCGCAGCCTCGCTGCGCAGGTCGGGAAAGGGATCAAGCGTGATCAGGACGAGAAGCAGGGCCGCGACCGCGACGAGACAGCGCGCCGCCCGCACGGCATTCAGCCCGGCAAGGCCATGGCGCAGGATGGGGCCAAGCGACGGGGCCTCGACTTCGGTGGTGTCAGCGGCGCTGCGATCCATGGCTCGAGACAGATGGTAAAGCCGGCGGAAGCCTCACCTCCTACCTCATCGCCGTTAACCGTTCGTCAACCAGCGCGCGGGCTCTGCACGTGCACGCTCTGTCGCACCTTCCATATTTCCTGCAGGCTCGATGTCGGCCGCTTAAGGTTATTTGGCGAAAGCAGCAACCGCGCGGCCCTTGCCCGCATCGATTTGCCGGCAATGCGAGTATCATCCGCCGCGAATTTTCGACCGTCTGGTTCAGCCAGCTCGCCAGATGCGCCGCAGTTAACAGATCTTTAAAGACGGGCCGCAGCTTGATTACCGCCGAAGACATTCTCGAATTGCCGGCCTCCTCTCGCGTCGCGACGCCGGGGCGTCCGCCGCTGCAGGTCGGCTCGACCCATTCGGTGTCCGTCGTCATTCCCGCCAAGAACGTTGCTGCCTATATCGGCGAGACCCTCGCCAGCGCGCTGGCACAGAGCGAGGTGGGCGAAGTCATCGTCGTGGACGACGGCTCGAGCGACGAGACCGTCGCGATCGTTCGCGCCATCCGTGACCCCAGGCTCTACTTGATGACCAACGATTCCGCCGGCGTGTCGGCGGCGCGCAATCTCGGCGCGCGACATGCAGGCGGCGAGTGGTTGCTCTTCCTCGACGCCGATGACCGCCTGCGCCCCGGCGCTGTGGCGGCGCTGCTCGCAACGGCGCGCGATGCTCCGCGCGCGGTGCTGGTCTATGGCGACTACAACACGATCGACAGCGAGGGACGGCAGATCGGACGGCGAGACCTGTTGAAGGGACGCCGCAAGCCATCGGGCGACGTGCTGGCGCGGCTCGCCAGCGGCAACTTCATCGTCAATGGCGGCATCGCGCTGGCACGCGCCGAAGCCTTCCGCGCCATCGGCGGCTTCGACACGTCCCTCAGATATTGCGAGGACTGGCACTGCTGGTGCCGCCTCGCCGCAATCGGCGAATTCGAGTTCGCCCCGAAGCTCCTGCTCGACTATCGCCTGCACACGGCCAACACCATGAACGCGGCAGTGCGGACGCCGAAGGATTTCTTCCCGGCCATCGCACGGGTGTTCGACGACGGCCTGATCATGGCGCGGCTGCCCGAGGGCACGGCAGCAGGACTGCGGCAGGCCGCCGAGATCCATCTCGTCACCTATTCGGCGATGCAAGCCGTGCGCTTCGGCCGGTATCGCCAGGCCATCGGCTATCTCTGGATGGTCGCCCAGCGCTCGCTGAAAGCGCTGCCGCGCGCGACCGCGAGGACGGCGCTCGCCCGCTTCGGCATCTAGGCCGAAATCACAGCGTCAGGACTTGATCTTCGAGGCTTCGTACGGCTTCGGCGCGAAACCGAACGCCGCGAGCATGGAGCCGAGCGCGACAAGGGCGGGATGCATCGCAACCACCGCTTTCGACGTCACGAGCAGCCGGGCGGACCGGACCAGCGAGAGCGGCAGCCGTCCGAGCATCTGTGCAAACACCCCTGCCCGCGCGCCGGCGCTCCGCGCCGCCTTGTATTGCACACGATAGTTGATCGCGCCGATGCGCAGGCCGCGCTTTGCGATCCAGCCGAGGCTGGTGCGGCTTTGCGGCACGGTTTCGGTGATGACCGCCTCCGCCGTCCAGTGGAACGTCATGCCGGCATCGCGGCATCGCACGAAGAAATCGCAATCACCGCCGCCGAGGAAATTGAAGCGCAGGTCGAAGGCGGGACGCTCGAACCGTTCGAACACCGCGCGCGTGATCAGGCAGTTGCCGCAGCCGTAGATCAGCGGCACCGCACCGCTGTAGTCATAGGCAGGGCAGAAGGCGGGATGGCGCGCCAGCCAGGGCTTGCTGTCGTCGTCGAAGACCGGCAGCACCGGGCCACCGACCACGTCGGCGCCGGTCGCATCCGCCGTCCGCACCATCAGCTCCAGCCAGTCCGGCGAGGCGATCTCGTCGTCGTCGATCATCAGGAAGCGGGTTGCGGCGGGAAACAGCGCCTGCGCCGTCTCGAAGGCGGCGTTGATCGCCTGGCAGTTGCCCTGCCGCCGCTCGACGAGGCAGATGCCCTGCAGCCTGCCGTCGGCGAGATATTCCGCGGCGACCGGCGCGCTCTCGCGGCGGACGGCATCGTTCTCGACCATGACGACGGCGAAGGAGCGCGGGGTGCGCTGGCTCGCGAGCGAATCGAGCGTCAGCCGCAGATGCTCCGGGCGGCGGAAACAGGGAATGCAGACGACGATGCCGACCGACAGGTCGATGACGCGCGAGCTCGCCGCGATCTCCCGGTTGGGATCGCGCACGGCATCCGAGATGCGCGTGGTGGACAGGTCTGTCGGGATCAGTGTCATGACGTACTAGATGTCCGAGATAGATTGAAAAAGCCCTGCTTCGATCGTGCAGAAGACCGGCGCCGTCCCGCAGCGGCACACCGCCGCGAGACAGATGCGTCCCAGAATGAACGGCCACCTGGGAGACACCTTCAGACCGAAACCGCCGATCTCCCGATATCCACGCGCTTAACCGAGTTTGCGCGCTTCTGCCGCGAAATCATGCGCGCATGTTACTGCAATTCGCGGTCCGCAGCGCCGACAGCGGCCCAACATGAACGATGCCGTAGTTAACGCCGGTGCGCATTAACCCGGCCGTAAGCACCGCGACCGGTGAAGTGGCGCGGCATCAGATTTGCTCTTCGGGCATGCGAGATTTTTCCTGTAAATTTGACTCGAACAAGCGCGGTCAGAGAAAAATGAACAAGCCAGCCACGATCGATTTCGCGACAGCCACGGCGATCGACATCCCCGCCGCCGCAGCAGCCGTTCAGGCGCTGCACGATCTCGTCCCCGGCGAAGCCCGCGACAGCCTCCTTGCCGTTCATGATCTGCTGCGCCGCGAATTGCCGCAGGGCCGGCTCGCCGTCTATGAGGCCGGCGGGGGCTCGTGCAGCGTCCTGCCGCCGGAATTGCTGAGCCGCAGCAGGGTCACCGTCGTCGACATCGACGAAGACCAGGTTCGCAACAACACCTATGCGGACGAGGCGATCCTCGGCGACGTGCAGACCTACAATTTCGGCAAGGAAAGCTTCGATCTCGTGATCTGCTACAACGTGATCGAGCATCTGCCCCATGTCGACGCCGCGCTGCTGAACTTCCGCGATGCGCTCAAGCGCGGCGGCATGATCCTGATCGGCGCGCCGAATCCGCGCTCGCTGTCCGGCGTCATCACCAAATACTCGCCGCACTGGTTTCACGTCTGGTTCTACCGGCACATTCGCGGCATCAAGGACGCCGGCCTGCCTGGCGAGCCGCCGTTCCCGACCTTCTTCCATCCGCTGGTCACGCTGCCCCGGCTCGAGGCATTCGCGGCCGCGAACGGCCTCGAGATGACCTACCGCCGCGAGGTCGAGAGCCCGCGCTATCCGGAGATGCGCCGGCGCAAGCCTCTGTTCGCCGCGCTGGTCGATGCCGGCGCCGCCGTGCTGAACGCCGTGCTTCCGCGCGGCACCGACGTCCGCCGCGGCGACTATCACGTCATCCTCAGGAAAAGCTGATTGCCATGGCCTGCGCGCGGCACATCGCAGGACGCGCGACGCCTCGCGGCCATGCTGCGCGCGGTAACGAAGCGTTAATCAACAGGGGATGCCGGCATCGCAGGCGCGGCGACGACGCGCCGGATCGCGGCATGCGTTTAAACGCTTTGTTTGCCATTTCGGTGAATAGTCCCTCAATGAGTATGGTTAATTTTCCCTGTTGCGTTGATTGGGCACCTATATCCCCGGTGCGTGGCGTAAAGCGAAGAGTAGCCCCTCAGCCCGCGGCCGTTGGAATGAAAGCTGGGGACCATGCTGGACTATAACCAGCCGATAGATCGGGCGAGACCGGAGGCCCCGCAACAGCGGCCTCAGGCCGGCTTCAGCGTGCTGGAGCTCGTCAATCTGCTCTGGCGGCGGAAGATCGCGATTGCCGCTGCCGCGCTTCTCGGTGCCACGCTTGCCGTCACCGTGGGCAAGACCCTGACGCCCCGCTACACCGCCACTGCCCAGCTTCTGGTCGATCCGCGCGAGCTTCAGCTCGTCGACCGCGAGCTCACGCCGCGCGCGCAGGACGTCTCCGGCATGTCGATGGTGGTGGAGAGCCAGGCGCGCCTGATCACCTCCAACAGCGTGCTGCTGCAGGTGATCCAGCAGGCGGGTCTCGACAAGGACCCTGAATTCGGCGGTGGCGGCGACGCCAGGACGCTGATGTCGTCGCTGCTCGGCCTCGTCGGCCTGCAGCCCCGCGCGCCCTCCGCGGCCGAAGCAAAGGAAGTGCAGCTAGCAGCGCTCGACGCCCTGAACAAGCACATCACCATCCGCAAGACCGAAAAGAGCTTCATCGTCGATATCGAGGTCTGGTCGACCGACCCGGCCAAGGCGGCGATGCTCGCCAACACGTTGACCAATGTCTACCTCACGGAGTCCCGCAACTCGCAGGCTTCGGCTGCGCGTCGCGCCACCACCGATCTCTCCGGCCGCCTGAAGGAGCTGCGCGAGCGGCTGCGCAACGCCGAGACCGCGCTTGCTACCTACAAGGCCCAGAACAATTTCGTCGGCACCCAGGACTCGCTGATCAGCGACCAGCAGCTTTCCGCCAGCAATCAGCGCCTGTCCGCGGCCCGTGCCGCGACGATGGATGCGCAGGCGCGGCTCGACCAGATCGAGGCGAGCCGGCGCACGGCGGCCGATGCGGGCGCGAATCCCGAAGCGCTGCAATCGCCGACCATCGCCAACCTTCGCGCGCAATATGCCGATGCCCGCAAGAAATATGCTGAGCAGGCCGGCGAGCTCGGCCCGCGCCATCCGGCGTTGCGGCAGACCGAGAAGCAGGTCGAGGATCTCAAGCGCACCATCAACGAAGAGATCGACCGCTTCGCCCAGTCCGCCAAGAACGATCTGACCCGCGCCCGCGACTTCGAGGCCTCGCTCAACCGGGCGCTGGAGGCGCAGAAGCGTCAGAGCGTGCAGCTCAGCCAGGCCGCCGTCCGCCTGCGCGAGCTCGAGCGCGAAGCCGATGCCAGCCGCGACGTCTATCAATCCTTCCTCAAGCGCTCGCGCGAGACCGAGGAGCAAGAGACTCTGAACACCTCGGCGGCTCGCGTCATCGGCGAAGCGACGGTGCCGCAACGGCGCTCGTTCCCGCCGGCGATGAGCCTGTTCGCCATGATCGGCTTCATCTTCGGCGCGATCGCTGCATCGGGCTGGTTCGTCGTCGCCGAACTCCTGTCCGCCGGCGCGACCGCGCCGGCACCCGCACCCGCCCGTCGTGAGCGCACATCCGCGACGCAGGCTCCGCGCGCGCCCGAGCCTGCGCGGGCCAGCGAGGTTCCGCCGCCACAGCCGCAGCCGGTTTCGCGTGCGCCTGATGTCGCGCAGCCTCTGCCGGATATTGCCGCACCGCCGCTGCAGCCCGGCGCGGCCGAGCGTCCCCTGATCGAGAAGCCGCTGATCGCGCGCCTGCAGGAAGCCGACGTCATCCAGACGCTCGGCGCCATTCTCGCCACCGGCGGCGGTGTCGACCTGACCCGGCTGGGCTGGCCGACGCTACGCCCGGGCTTTCCCCTGACCAGCCTGCTCAACGCCTGGCGTGACATGCGCGCTGCCGTGGCCGGGCGCGGCGGCGGCAAGGCGATGCCGGTCGTCGCGCTCGTGGGCGGCGGCGAGACCATTGGGCGCAGCGTGACCGCGCTGAATTTCGCGCTCGCGGCGGCGCGCGACGGCGTCCGCGTGCTGATGATCGATGCCGACCACCTGGCGCATCCGCTTTCGAACAAGGTCAACCGCAACGGCAAGAGCGAGCCGAGCAGGCTCGGCTGGCTCTCGAACGGCAGCAAGGCCGCGCGCGAGATCAGGACGGCCAACGGCATCTCGGTTCTTCCGGCCGCCGACGGCGATGCAGGCAAGGCGACTGAAGCCATCCGCAAGGCGATTGCGCAGGCGCGCTCTGCCGGCGGCTACGACCTCGTGGTCCTCGACGGCCCGGTGACGCCGCTCGCCGGCGGCAGCCGCAAGCTGCTCGACGACGTCGACGCGCTGGTGGCGGTGCTGCCGACCAGCCTCGACATCAACGACGGCCTGGAAGAGATCCTGAGCACGCTCGGCCGCGCCGAGCGCAAGCTCGTCGGCGTGGTGCTCGACGAGCTCACTCCCGCAACCCAAGCGCGCCAGCGAGGCAGACAATATGCTTGAGCGCCGCATCAATCTGGACGGCCGGGCCGCAACCGCGGAGGTGCCGCGCACCACCGTCGGCGGCCTCCGCATGGCCGCACTCGACCTGGAAGCAACCGCCGATTTCATGATCGAGGCGACCGATCCGCAACATCGCATCGGCCGTCCGCTGTATCTGACCTCCGCCAATGGCGAGGTGCTGGCGCGCTGCTCGACCGAGCCACAGACCGAGCGCCTGTTCCGCGCTGCCGACCTGATCAACGCCGACGGCCAGCCGCTGGTCGCGGCCTCGAAGCTGCAATCCTGGTTTCCGCTGCCCGAGCGCGTCGCGACGACCGACCTGTTCCATGTCGTCGCCCGCAAGGCCGAAGCGGTCGGCCGCACCTTCTACATGTTCGGCGCCAGCGAGGCCGAGAACGCCACCGCGGTCGACAACGTCCGCAAGCTGTATCCGAACCTGAAGATCGTCGGCCACAGCCACGGCTATCTGCGCGGCGAAGCGCTGCGCGCGAAAGTCGAGGAGATCAACGCGCTCGCGCCCGATTATCTGTGGGTCGCGTTCGGCGTGCCCAGCGAGCAGGCCTTCGTCGAGGAATATGCGCCCCATCTGACCAATGTCGGCGTCATCAAGACGTCCGGCGGCCTGTTCAACTTCCTGTCGGGCAGCCGCTCGCGCGCCCCGGAATGGATGCAGAAGGTCGGACTCGAATGGGCCTGGCGCACCTGGCTCGAGCCGCGCCGCCTGTTCTGGCGCTATTTGACCACCAACCCCCGCGCGCTCTATCTTCTGTTCCGCCGCAAGCGGCCCTTCAATCGCTGAGAGAGGCCGGGTTAAGGACATGACCGACCGACCGATCGTCCTCGTCACGGGAGGCGCGGGTTACATCGGTTCGCACGCGTGCCGCGCGCTGACCGCTGCCGGATATCAGCCGATCGTTTTCGACAATCTCTCGACGGGCCATCGCAGCTTCGTTGCCGGGGAGCTGGTGACGGCCGATCTGCTCGACGGCGCGGCGCTCGCGCGCGTCTTCGCCGAGCGCAAGATCACGGCAGTGATGCATTTCGCCGCCGCCAGCCTGGTCGGCGAGTCCATGACCGATCCGCAGAAATACTACGTCAACAATGTGCAGGGCACGTTGTCGCTGCTCCAGGCGATGCGCAACGCTGGCTGCCGGCGCATCGTGTTCTCCTCGACCGGGGCGGTCTACGGCAACGCCGATTCGAAAGAGCTGCCGGAAGACTTCCCGTGCGCGCCGATCAATCCGTATGGCGCGTCGAAATGGATGATCGAGCGTATCCTCGCCGATTATCGCGCGGCCTATGGCTTCGGCGCGTTCTGCCTGCGCTATTTCAATGCCAGCGGCGCCGATCCCGCCGGCGGCATCGGCGAATTGCGCGACAACGAGACCCACCTCATTCCGCGCGCCATGATGGCGCTGCAGGGCCATGTCGACTTCGCGGTGTTCGGCGACGACTACGACACGCCCGACGGCACCGCGATCCGCGACTACGTCCACGTCACCGACCTTGCCGCCGCGCATGTCGCCGCGCTGAAACTGCTGGAAACCGGGCATGCCGGCGGCAGCTTCAACCTCGGCACCGGCTCAGGCTTCTCGGTGCGCGAGATCCTCGACGCCATCAGGCAGGAGACCGGGCGCGAGGTGCCGCACACGGTCAAGCCGCGCCGCGCCGGCGATCCCACCTACCTCGTCGCCGACCCCTCCGCCGCACGAAAGGTGCTGAACTTCGTGCCGCGCCATTCCGATCTCGCGACTGTGATCCGCACCGCCTGGGCCTGGCACCAGAAGGCCCATCCGCGCAAGGCCCGTTAGGCACGGCCCGTTAAGCAACCGTAACATCCGTACCTTGCCCGGCATGCCTGCGAACGGCTAGAATGGGCATTCGCTGCCGCCGCTGGCGTATCGCCGACGGCCGCATCCTTGGGCATCGCCGACGATGAGGTCGGCATGCGCGGCTCGGCCGATGTGGCACGAGCCTGTTTTTCCAGACGTGAAGACCACAATCGAATCCACACGCCGCTGTGATCGGGCGCGGATTCTGCGGGAGTATCGACTGCATGCATCAGGCTGCACGCCTGGAGTTCGAGCGCGTGATGGATGAGTTCGGCCGCTGGCATGTCGTGCCCGAGGACGAGCGCTCGCCCGCGCCTGCCTGGTGGTGGGGACCGGCCATGGCGGTCGTCGACGATCAGGAGCCGATGAGCCAGGCCTGGTGTGTCGAACTCGGCTTGAACGAGGGCGCGAGCTTCGCCGACGGGGCGCGCACGATCCTGGCGCTGTTCGTCGAGCAGACATCGCTGACCGGCCCGCAGGATTTTCCGAGCACGGCGGAGGGCGCCGATCACGACGTCCGCGAGCTGCACCCGCAGCCGCTAGATGACAGCGCGTTTCAACCTTAGTGCGGCGGCTTCGGTGGCGACCGGGTCCGGCTCGGGCTGGAGCGGGGGCGCAACCGGCAGGACCATCGGCCGCAGCAGCTCGGCCATCTGCTTGGCCGGCAGCGGCTTTGCGATCAGGAAGCCCTGCATCTCGTCGCAGCCATGGGTGCGCAGGAACGCTTCCTGCTCGGCATTCTCGACGCCTTCGGCGACCACGGTCATGCCGAGCGCCTTGCCCATGCTGATGATCGCCTGCGCGATCGCCTGATCCTCGGAATCCTGCGGCAGGTCGCGCACGAAGGAGCGGTCGATCTTGATCGTGTCGATCGGGAAGTGCTTCATCAGCGACATCGACGAATAGCCGGTGCCGAAATCGTCGATGGCGAGGCGAATGCCGCGGCTCTGGATGGCGTCGAGCACCTTGAGCGCGCGTCCGACGTTGCGCATCATCATGCTCTCGGTGACCTCGAGCTGGAGCAGCACCGGCGACATGCCGGAGGCCGCCAGGGCCTCGTCGACGTCCTGCAGCAGATGCTCGTCGGCGAACTGCCGCGGCGACAGGTTGACCGCCATCGACAGCGGCAGCAGGCCGCGGCGCTGCCAGGCCATCGCCTGCGCGCATGCCTCGTTCAGCACCCAGCGGCCGATCGGCACGATCAGACCCGTCTCCTCCGCGAGCGGAATGAACTGGGCCGGCGAGACGCTGCCGAGCTCGGGATGGGTCCAGCGCAGCAGCGCCTCCACGCCGGTGATCTGGCCGGTCTCCATGTCCACCTTGGGCTGGTAGTTGAGCGAGAACTGCTCGCGCTCCAGCGCCCGGCGCAGCGCGCTTTCCAGCGACAGCCGCTCGATGGACTGGGTCTTCACCTCCTTGGAGAAGAAGCGATAGCCGTTCTTGCCGTCCTCCTTGGCGAGATACATCGCCATGTCGGCGTTCTTAGTCAGCGTCTGCGCATCGGAGCCGTTGGCCGGATACATCGCGATGCCGATCGAGGCCGTGGTATGGCACTCGTGGCCGGCGAGCTCCATGGGCTCGGCGAGCGCCGCGAGCAGCCCGGTCGCGATGCGCTGGACGTCGTCGATCTCGCCGCACTGGTCGAGAATGACGACGAACTCGTCGCCGCCGAGCCGCGCCACCACGTCGCTGGCCCGTAGCGCGCCGCGCAGGCGGTTCGCGACTTCGAGCAGGAGCAGGTCGCCGGCCTCGTGGCCGAGCGAATCGTTGATGACCTTGAAGCGGTCGAGGTCGATGAACAGCAGCGCAAAACGATGATCGTGGCGCTGCGCGGTGTCGATCGCCGCGCGCAGCAGCCCGTTGAAGGTCTCGCGGTTCGGCAAATCGGTCAGGCTATCGTGCGAGGCGAGATACTCGATCCGCTCGTCCGCCTGGTTCTTGGCATCGGCGCGATCGAAATTCTCCATGGCAAAGGAGACGTTGTCGGCGAGACGCTGCAGCAGCTCGACGAACTCCGCGGTGAAGGTGGCCGGCTCGGTCGACATATAGATCATGACGCCGACGGCTTGGTCGTGCGCGATCAGCGGGAAGGCTGCGCCCGACCGCGCGCCGTCGCCGCGCACGACGGCGTGGAAGGCACGGACGCGATCGTCGTTGAGATAGTCGTTGCTGATGCAGGGCTGGCGGGTGCGGAACGCCGTGCCGCTCATGCCGCGTCCTTCAGGGCGCTCCGGGTCGATGGAGAGGCGGACGTTGCGCGTGGTTTCGGCGGAAGGGCCGGCCGCGGCGACGATCTCGAGCTGGTCGCTGCCGGCCTTCGCCAGCGCGATCGTCGTCGAGGTGAATTTGGCGCCGTTCGAGGCGGCGAGGCAGACGAGGTCGAACAGCTCGGCGCGCGACTTCGCCCGCATGATCGCCTCGTTGGTGGCGCTCAGCGCCGCGAACATACGCGTCAGGCGCTCCTTCTGCGCCTCGGTGCGAGCCTTTTCCTCGGCCCGGTCGAAATTGTCGAGCGCGAACGAGACGTTCTCGGCAAGCCGCCCTAGCAATTGAATGAGGTCCTGCGTGAACACGCCCTCGTCCGGCGAGAGGAACAGCAATACGCCGACCGCGCCGCCGCCGTTGCTCAGCAACGGGAAGCAGGCGCCCGATCTCGTGCCTTGCGTGCGCGCGATCCGGTGCCAGTGCGCCGTACGGATGTCGGTGAGAAGGTCGTTGGCGACGCAAGGCGTGCGCGAGCGGAAGGAGGTGCCGGTCAGCCCGCGTCCCTCCGGATCGTCGGCCGAGGTCGAGAAGCGCCAATCCTTGATCTGGTAGCAGCTCTCGCCCTTGGTCATGGCGATGTCGAGATAATGTCCCGTCGCATCCACCATGGCGATGGTCGCGGAGGAGAAGGTGCCACCGAGCACGGCGGCTTCGCACACCACCTCGAACAGCTCGTCGCGGGTCTTCACCCGCATGATCGCCTCGTTGGTCGCGCTCAGCGCCTCGAGCATGCCCCTGAGGCGATTGCGCTGCATCTCGGCCCTGGCTTTCGCCTCGGCGCGGTCGAAACTCTCCAGCGCAAAGGCGACGTTGGCCTGGAGCTTGCGCAGAAGCTCGACGAGTTCGTCGGTGAAGGTGCCGCACTCCGGAGAGTTGAACAGGAATACGCCCTCGACCCGCTCGCCGTTGAACAGCGGCAGCGCGGCAGAGGACGCGATGCCGTTGCGGCGGGCGCTGGCCTGCCAGGGCGCGATGCGGTCGTCGGCGAGCACGTCGTTGCTTACGGCGGGCTGGCGCGTGCGGAACGCGGTGCCGGTCAGCCCGCGCCCCTCGGGCACCTGGTCGGAGGTGGAGAACTTGAAGTTACGGACCTGGTCGGCATTCGGTCCGTAGCTGGCGACCACGCGCAGCAGCTCGGCGCTCTGGTCCACCAGCGCGATGCTGGCCGAGGTGAACTTGGCGCCCTTCGCCACCGCCTCGCAGACGAGCTCGAACAGCTCCGCGCGCGACCGCGCACGCAGGATCGCCTCGTTGGTGGCGCTGAGCGCCGCATACATGCGCGCCAGGCGTTCTTCCTCGGCCGCGATCCTGGCCTTGTCGGCCTCGCGGCCGAAATTCTCGATGGCGAACGAGACGTTCTCCGCCATGCGCACCAGCAGCGCGACGATCTCCTCGTCCTTGGCCCAGGAGCGGCTGATGAAGAACAACAGCACGCCGACGCTCTCGCCGTGCTTGATCAGCGGCGCGACCACACAGGCGGCGACGCCGGTGTTGACGTTGGCCTGCTCCCACGGCGAGCCCTTGGTGCGTCTGGCGAGATCGTCCTCGACGATCGCTTTCTGCGTCCGGAACACCTCGCCGGAGATGCCCTTGCCGAACGGATTGTCCGGGTCGACCGAATATCGCGCCTGGGTGACGAGGTCGAGGTTCTGCCCGGTGGCGGCGACAGGCTTCATCCAGTGCGAATCCGGCTCGCGCAGCAGCACGATGGTCGCCAGCGACTTGCCGCTGTGGACGGAGGCGTCACAGACGAGCTGGTACAGCTCCTGCTCGGTCTTGGCCCGCAGGATCGCTTCGTTGGTGGCGCTGATGGCGCCGAACATGCGGTTGAGCCGCCGTGTCGCCCGGTCGCTGGTCTGCCGCGCGGTCTCGCGCGAAAAATTGTCCAGCGCATAGGAAATGTTCGCCGACATGCGCTCGAACAGCGACACCATCTGCTCGTTCAACGAGTTGGCCTCGCTTCGCGTCACGTACAGCACGCCGACGCTCTTGCCGTTGCAGAGCAGCGGCAGCGCCGCGGCGGCACCGATATGGGCTTTGGTGGCGCCCTCGCGCCAGGCCAGCGAGCGCGGATCGTTCAGATAGTCGTTGCTGACGCACAGCTTCTGCTCGCGAAATGCCTCGCCGCCGACGCCCAATCCTTCCGGCGTGCCGGCGTCCGTCGTGATCTCGATCGAGCGCAGCCGCGCGATATCGTCGCCGCAACCGGCCGCAAAACCCAGCCGCCGGCCATCCGCGTCCACCAGGAACACGGCCACGGCCAAAAAGTCCCCGCTCGAAAAGCCGGCGTCGCAGACCTTCTGGTACAGCTCGTTCGGCGATCTCGCGTAAAGAATCGCTTCATTAATGGCGCTCAACGCCGCAAAGGTGCGCGCGAGTGTCGTCGGCACGATCTTAACTCCCGGGCATTTCTGCCTATTTCTCCCGGTGCCGTTATGAACGGCCATCGCCTAAGTGGTCGTTATTGGCTGCTGCAAACCGTCGATCAAAGTGAACGAGCTGCGAACGAGCGGCACTAAACCCGCGAAAATACCGCCGCACGGCACGAACCTTCGACCAAAGGCGTGTTCCGTTTACGAATTTGCAGCCCTGTATTGGTTTACGAGAGATTGATATCGCTTCCGCGCTTTGAGACGATGGCCCGCAACAAGCTGCCTGTAAAAGGGCACCAAGCCGGGGAAACGCCATGCCGCTCGTCAGGGCCGACCGCCTCACACGCATCAGCGCCGCGCTGCTCCAGGCGGCCGGAGCTTCGGAGGAGGAAGCGGACGCCGTCGCGAGCGGCTGCGTCAACGCCAATCTCGCCGGCCATGATTCCCACGGCGTCATCGCCGTTCCCACCTATATCGACCGCATCAAGGCCGGTCACATCGTGCCCGGCGCCAAATGGAGCACCGTCCAGGAATCGCCGACCACGACCGTGATCGACGGCCATTGGGGTTTTGGCTTCCACGTCAACGCCAAGGCGATGGCGCTGACGATCGAGAAGGCGAGGACCGCCAACGTCGCTGCCTGCACCGTGTTCCGGCAAAGCCATGTCGGCCGGCTCGCCGCCTATCCCCTGATGGCGATGCGCGAAGGCATGATCGGGATCGCGACGGCGGATTCCGGCCGCTCGCCGAAACACGTGGCGCCGTTCGGCGGCAAGGAAGCGCGGCTCGGCACCAATCCGATCTCGATCGCAGTGCCATCCGATCTCGATACGCCGTTCTATCTGGACATGGCGACCTCGGCGGTCGCGGCCGGCAAGATCCAGCTCGCAGTCGCCCGTGGCGAGGAGATCCCGACGGGATGGATCATCGATGCCGACGGACGGCACACCACCGATCCCACGCAATATCGCAAGGGCGGCGCGCTGCTGCCGCTCGGCGGCACCGAGGGCTACAAGGGTAGCGGCCTCGCCGCCATGGTCGAGGTGCTCTGCGGCCTGCTCACCGGGCTCGGCTTCGGTGTCGAGCCGACGGGGCGGCACAATGACGGCTGCTTCATGGCCGTGTTCAACGTCGCTGCGTTCCGCCCGCTCAAGGAGTTCAAGCGCGAGGTCGCCGAGTTCGCGCACTATCTGAAATCGACGCCGCCCTCCGAGGGCAGCAAGGGCGTCTACTATCCCGGCGAGATCGAGGGCCTGCGCGAGCAGCAACGGCTGCGCGACGGCATCGAGGTCGAGGACGCCACCTGGGACAAGCTGCGCACGCTGGCGCGCGAGTACCGGCTCGACACCGTCCTTGGCCTCGCCTGAAGCAAATCGGAGAACCGCAGCATGAATCGGCAGATGGTACTGGTCGGCTTCCTCCAGGCGCAGAACTGCACCAACTTGCCGAGCTCCTGGCGGCATCCGGACTCCCGCGACGACTCCATGTCGGCGGACTATTATCAGGAGATCGCCAGAATCCTCGAAGCCGGCAAATTCCACATGGCCTTCTTCGACGACCGCCTGGCGATGCCGGACCGATACGGCAACGACCACGCGCACACCGTCGAATACGGCATCCGCTGCGTGAAGATGGACCCGCTGATCGTGCTGACCACGATGGGCATGGTGACCGACAAGCTCGGCCTTGGCGCGACCTGCTCGACCACCTATTACGAGCCGTTCGACGTCGCGCGCCGCTACGCAACGCTCGATCTGATGTCCGGCGGACGCGCAGGCTGGAACGTCGTCACCTCGCTCAACGACGGCGAAGCCCTCAACATGGGACGCGACTCCCATCCCGAGCATGATTCCCGCTACGACAAGGCCGACGAGTTCATGGAGGTCGTGCTCGGCCATTGGGACACCTGGGAGGACGGCGCGCTGATCATGGACAAGACAACCGGCCGCTTTGCCGATCCCAGCAAGGTGAAGCGGCTCGACCACAAGGGAGCCAACTTCAAGTCGCGCGGACCGTTCACCGTGCCGCGGTCGAGCCAAGGCCATCCCGTCATCATCCAGGCCGGCGCATCCGGCCGCGGCCAGCGCTTTGCCGGCCGCTGGGGCGAGGTGATCTTCACCGCCGCGCGCAATCTCGCAGCTGCCAAGGAAGGCTATGCGTCTGTGCGCAACGAGGCCGCGAGAGCCGGCCGCGATCCCGACCAGATGTTCCTCTGCAACCTGACGACACCGGTCTGCGCCGCGACCAAGGCGGAGGCCGAGGACAAGATGGCGCTGATCAACAAGCTGCCGCTCGAGATCGACGCGCTGTCGCTGCTCGCCGAAGCGCTCAATTACGACTTCGCGTCCAAGGATCTCGACGAGCCACTGACCACGGACGAGTTGAAGAGCATGCAGGGTATCCTTGGCATCCGTGACGGAGTGCTGAAGAACTCCGGCAAGAGCAATCCCAGCGCGCGCGACTTCGTCACCTTCTCTGGCCGCGGCCAGGTGCATGACGCCATGGTTGGCGGCCCCAGGGAGATCGCCGACAAGCTCGAGGAGATGTTCGTCGAACGCGGCTGCGACGGCTTTGTCATCGCCGCAACCTATGTGCCGGGCTCCTACAAGGACTTCGTGCAACACGTCGTGCCGGAATTGCAGCGGCGCGGCCTGTTCCAGAAGGACTATCGCGGCAAGACGCTGCGGGAAAATCTTGGGCTCAAGCGGCCGGCCGCCGGGGCCTGGAAGGTGCAGCCGCGCGATGCCGCGGAATAACGACGAGGACAGATCATGCGCTGGCTGAAATTCACCGCCTCGGGACAGACTTCCTGGGGGATCATCGAAGGCGATCAGGTCGTCGCGGTCGACGGCGATCCGCTCGGTGAATGGCAGCGCGGCTCGCGCACGCATTCGCTGTCCGAGGTCAAGATCGAGCTGCCGCTGATTCCACGCACCTTCTATTGCGTCGGGCTGAACTACCTCAAGCATCTGAAGGAGGCCGCCGACAAGGCCGGCACGGTGCCGGCCGTGCCCGACCGTCCCGAGATCGGCTATCGCGCGCAGAACGCGCTGATCGCCCATGACGAGGATGTCGTGATTCCGTCCTTTGCGACGGAGAAGATCCACTATGAGGGGGAGCTCGTCGTCGTCATCGGCAAGAAGGTGAAGCATCTCACCGAGGCCAACGCGATGGATTGCGTGTTCGGCTATACCATCGGCAACGACGTCAGCGAGCGGAGCTGGCAGAAGGCCGACCGCAGCCTGTGGCGCTCGAAGAACGCCGACACGTTCAAGCCGATGGGGCCGTGGATCGAGACCGAGGCCGACCTTGCGAAGATGGAAACGATCGTCCGGGTCAACGGCAAGGAGACCAACCGCTTCCACACCAACGATATGATCTTCGGCGTGGTGCCGTTCCTGGTCGAGCTGACCCGGTACTTTACGCTATGGCCGGGCGACGTGATCTGGATGGGGACGGACGGCGCCTCGCCCGACATCAAGCACGGCGACGTCGTTGAGATCGACATCACGGGTGTGGGCACGTTGCGGAACAGGTTTGTCAGGGAGCAGCGGTGACACAGGTGCCGTAGGATGGGTAGAGCGAAGCGAAACCCATCGCCCACGTTCGTCGCGGAAAGAGCTTGATGGGTTTCGCTATCGCTCTACCCATCCTACGAAGCCCCCTCAAAACGGCAGCGCCACGCCGGTCTTGATTTCCTTCAGCACCACGTTGCTGCGGACGTAGCGGATGCCGGGAATGCGGAACATGAACTCGTCGAGGAAGCGGTTGTAGGCCGCCATGTCCTGCACGACGACGCGCAGATGGTAGTCGGCATCGCCCGTGGTCGCGAAGCACTCCAGCACCTCGCGGCGCTTGGTGACGCTGGCCACGAACTCGTCCACGAACTTCGCATCGTGCCGCTCCAGCGAGACGTGCAGGATGGCCGACATCGCAAAGCCCGCCTGCTCGCGCGCGACCAGCGCGGCATAGCCACGGATGACACCACTCTCCTCCAGCGCCCGTACCCGGCGCCAGCAGGCCGAGGTGGACATGCCGACCTCGTCGGCGAGCTGCTGGTTGGTGGCACGGCCGTCCTTCTGGAGGTGGGCCAGTATCCTGACATCGTTGTCTTCGATCATGAGCGCGCCCCAATTCGATAAATCATACCGTAGACCGTTCATTTTTGCAAAAATCTACCGATTTCATGCCCTCAGGAGGATGAATAGGTAAGACTTACCAGCCGACCGGGCCTAACCTTCCGATCCGGCACCGTTGCCGCGCGAGGTCCGCCATGGACGCGATTCCGTCACTCGACACTTACGAACTTTCCGACCGCTACGATCGCGAGGAGGGCCGCGTCTTCCTCACGGGCACACAGGCCATCGTCCGCATCGCGCTCGACCAGGCGAAGCGTGACCGGGCCAACGGTCTCAACACCGCGGGCTTCATCTCCGGCTATCGCGGCTCGCCGCTCGGCGGCGTCGATCTCGAACTGTGGCGCATCCAGGAACGCCTGAAGCGAGACCGCATCGAATTCCTCCCCGCGGTGAACGAGGACCTCGCGGCCACGGCCGTGCTCGGCTCGCAGCAGGTCGAGACGCAAGGCGAGCGCGAGGTCGATGGCGTGTTCGGCCTCTGGTACGGCAAGGGCCCCGGCGTCGACCGCTCCGGCGACGCGCTCAAGCACGGCAACGCCTATGGCTCCTCGCCGCATGGCGGCGTGCTGGTGGTTGCCGGCGACGACCATGGCTGCGTCTCCTCCTCGATGCCGCACCAGTCCGACGTCGCCTTCATGAGTTGGTTCATGCCGACGCTGCATCCGGCCGATGTCGGCGAATATCTGGCGTTCGGCGAATATGGCTACGCGCTGAGCCGCTTCTCCGGCATGTGGGTCGGCTTCAAGGCAATCTCGGAGATCGTGGAATCAGGCGCATCCGTCGCGTTGCGCCCGCCGCGCGCCTTCCGCACGCCCGACTTCACGCCGCCGCCCGGCGGGCTGCACTATCGCTGGCCCGATTTGCCCGGCCCGCAGATCGAGGAGCGGCTGGAGGCGAAGAAGCACGCGGTCTACGCCTTCGCAAAGGCCAATCCGATCGACCGCCACATCTACGACATCCCCGGCGCCACCTACGGCATCGTCACGACCGGCAAGGCCCATCTCGATCTAATGGAAGCGCTGCGGCTGATGGGCCTCGATGAAGCCGCCTGCCGCAGCATCGGCATCGACGTCTACAAGGTCGGCATGGTCTGGCCGCTGGCGCTGCACGACGCCATGGACTTCGTGAAGGGCAAGCGCGAGATCCTCGTGGTCGAGGAGAAGCGCGGCATCATCGAGAGCCAGTTCAAGGAATATTTCTACGACTATCCCGGCAGCAAGCCGGAGCGCATGGTCGGCAAGCACGACGAGCGAGGTGCACGCCTGATATCCTGGATCGGCGAATTGTCGCCGCGCGCGCTCGCATCCGTGCTGGCGCGCCGGCTCGATCCGATGTTTCCGGGACTCAATCTTGCCGCGCGCGCAGCGGCCTTGATGCCGGAGGCCGCGCGCACGATCAACGTTCCGGGCGCAACGCGCACGCCCTACTTCTGTTCTGGATGCCCGCACAACACCTCGACCAAGGTGCCCGAAGGATCGAAGGCGCTGGCCGGCATCGGCTGTCATTTCATGGCGAGCTGGATGGACCGGGAGACCTCGTCGCTGATCCAGATGGGCGGCGAGGGCGTGAACTGGGCGGCGTCGTCGCGTTTCACCGGCCACCGGCACGTGTTCCAGAATCTCGGCGAAGGCACCTACTATCACTCCGGCTCGATGGCGATCCGGCAAGCCGTCGCAGCGAAAGCCAACATCACCTACAAGATCCTGTTCAACGATGCCGTCGCCATGACCGGCGGCCAGCCGGTCGACGGCCCGGTCAGCGTGCACGCGATCGCGCACAGTGTCCGCGCCGAAGGCGTGGCGCGCATCGCACTGGTGTCGGACGATCCCGCGCAGTTCAGCCCGGCGGACCTGCCCGGCGGAGTCACCATCCATCCCCGCGAGGAAATGGATGCCGTGCAGCGCGAGCTGCGCGACATTCCAGGCGTCTCCGTCCTGATCTACCAGCAGACCTGCGCCACCGAGAAGCGACGCCGCCGCAAGCGCGGGCAGATGGCCGATCCCAAGCGCTTCGCCTACATCAACGATCTCGTCTGCGAAGGTTGCGGCGACTGCTCGGTGGAATCCAACTGCCTCAGCGTCGAGCCAAAGGAAACGCCGTTCGGCCGCAAGCGGCAGATCAATCTGTCGACCTGCAACAAGGATTTCTCCTGTCTCAACGGCTTCTGCCCGAGTTTTGTCACGGTCGAAGGCGCGAGCCGCCGGAAGAAGAGCGCGAGCCAGATCGACGCAATCGGCCGCGCGGCGACGCTCCCCCTGCCCTCACCCACGACACTCGAGCGGCCCTACGACCTGCTGGTGACCGGGGTCGGCGGCACGGGCGTGATCACCGTCGGCGCACTGATCGGCATGGCCGCCCATCTCGAGCGCTTCGGCGTCTCGGTGCTGGACTTCACCGGCTTTGCGCAGAAATTCGGTCCGGTGCTCAGCTTCATCCGCCTGGCCGCGAGCCCCGAAGCGCTGCATCAGGTCCGCATCGACCAGGGCGCGGCCGATGCGCTGATCGGCTGCGACCTCGTCGTCAGCTCCTCGCCAAAGGCATCGGGCACCTATCGCCGCGGCACGCGCGCCGCCGTCAATACCGCGGAGATGCCGACCGGCGACGTCGTCCGCTTCCGCGACGCCGATCTCGCTTCGCCTGCCCGCCTGCGGGCGATCCGGCAGGTGATCGGCAACGACAATCTCGACACGATCAACGCCAATGCGCTGGCCGAACGCCTGCTGGGCGATGCCGTCTACGCCAACATCATCATGCTGGGCTTTGCCTGGCAGTGCGGCCTGATTCCGGTCTCGCTGCAGGCGCTGCTGCGCGCGATCGAGCTGAACAGTGTAGCGGTCGAACGCAACAAACAGGCCTTCGCCTGGGGCCGCATCGCCGCGGTCGATCCGGACTTTTTGCCGAAGGCGGAAGACGCGCCCGAAACCGAGACGCTCGACCAGCTCATCGCCCGGCGTGCCGAATTCCTCACGGCCTATCAGAACGAGGCCTATGCGGCGCGCTATCAAGCGCTCATCGCAAAGGTCCGCAGCGCCGAAGCCGGCCTGAACAGCGAGGCGCTGACCGAGGCGGTCGCACGCGCGCTGTTCAAGCTGATGGCCTACAAGGACGAGTACGAGGTGGCGCGCCTGCACATGCAAAGCGGGTTCCTCGATACGTTGAAGCGCGAATTCGAGGACGGCTTCCGCGTCCAGTATCATCTGGCTCCACCGTTCCTGCCCTCGAGGCGTGACGCCCGCGGCCGTCCACGCAAGCGCGCGTTCGGCCAGTGGATCCAGTTGCCGCTCGCCATGCTCTCGCGTTTGAAGGGGTTGCGCGGAACGCCGTTCGATCCGTTCGGTTATACCGCGGAACGGCGCGCCGAGCGGGAGCTGATCGCCTGGTATGAAGGTCTGGTCGAGCGCGTGACCGGCAAGCTCGACCCAGCGCATCTGCCCAATCTCGTGGCGATCGCCAGGAGCCCGATGGAGATCCGCGGCTACGGGCTGGTGAAGGACGGCGCAATCGTGAAGGTGAAGGCGGACGTCGAGCGGCTGCTTGCCGAGCTCGACACGCCCGAGAAGATGCGCGCCCACGGTTGACGCGACGACGGCGAGGCTTCAGCCTCCGAGACCGAGGGGCGCCCTGATGGCCTCCTGCAACCGGATGACGCATCATGGATTTCGACCAGTTGACGCTGAGCGAGGCCGCTTCCGGCCTCGGCGCCGGGACGTTCACAAGCACCACGCTCACCCGGGAAGCTCTCGCCCGCGCCAAGGCCAATGCCGATCTCAACGCCTTCGTCACCCTGGACGAAGCCGGTGCCCTGAAGGCCGCAGCCGCGTTCGACGCGGCGGGTGACAAGACAAAACCGCTCGGCGGCGTACCGATCGTGATCAAGGACAATATCGAGGTGGCCGGGCTGCCCTGCAGCGCCGGCACCCCGGCGTTGAAGGACTACATTCCGAAAGCCGATGCGCCCGTTGCGGCGAAGCTGCGCGCCGCCGGAGCGATCATCATCGGCAAGACCAGCATGCACGAGCTCGCCTTCGGAATCTCCGGCTACAACACCGCGTTCAAGACCGGCAGCGAATACGGCGTGCGCAACGCCTATGATCGCGCCCTGATCGCCGGCGGCTCCTCCTCGGGCACCGGTGCGGCGATCGGCGCGCGGATCGTCGCGGGCGGGCTCGGCACCGACACCGGCGGATCGGTGCGGGTCCCCGCCGCGCTGAACGGATGCGCCTCGCTGCGCCCGACCGTCGGCCGCTATCCGCAGGGCGGCATCGCGCCGATCTCGCACACCCGCGATACCGCGGGCCCGATGGCCGCGACCATGGCCGACGTCGCGCTGCTCGATCGCATCATCGCGGGCGGCGATGCGATTGCACCGGCCGACCTGAGCCAGGTTCGCATCGGCATCGCGAGATCGATGCTGATCAACCTCGATGCCGACACGGAGGCGGCGTTTCGGGAGGCCGTCGCGAAACTGAAGGCGCAAGGCGTCGCGGTGGTCGAGATCGAGATGCCTGAACTGGCCGAGCTCGACGGCCAGGTCAGTTTTCCCATCGCGCTGTACGAGGCCTATGATGATCTCGTCGCCTATCTCAAGCACACGGGCACTGGCCTCAGCATCGAGGCGGTAGCGGCGCAGATCGCCAGCGCCGACGTGAAGGGCACCTATGACGGTCTGGTGATCCCGCGCAAGCTCCCCGCCCCTGACAGCAGCCTTGTCGATGCCAAGCCGATCTATGACGCGGCCATCAAGACCGCACGGCCTGCGTTGCAGGCGCTCTACAGCAAGACGTTTGCCGACAACCGGCTCGATGCCATCGCCTTCCCGACCACGCCGCGCGTCGCCATTGCCTCCAATCCGGACTCCAGCAGCCTCGAGAATTTCGGCCTGTTCATCCAGAACACCGATCCCGGCAGCAATGCCGGCATTCCCGGAATCCAGGTTCCGATCGCGCTTGGCGCCAATAGCAGATTGCCGATCGGGCTTGAGCTGGACGGCCCCGCGGGCAGTGATCGCCGGCTGCTCGCGATCGGAATGGCGCTCGACGGAGTGTTTGGCCGATTGCCGGCGCCACGCTGACGCTATCGTAGGGTGGATTAGCCGAAGGCCTAATCCACCTCTTCTGCTTCCGCGGAGAGAGACAGTGGTGGGTTACGCCCTGCGGTCTGCACTTCGCGCAGTCCGCAGGGCTAACCCACCCTACGGCTCTGCCGATGCCGCCTACGAATACGGATTGATCAGCTTCTGCTGCTCGGCGCTGTGATGCACCAGCATGTCGATAAAAGTCCTGACCTTCGCCGACAGATGATGACGGTGCGGATAGACCGCGTTCATCGACAGCTCGACCGTCCGATATTCCGGCAACAGGCGCACGAGGCGACCGGCTTCGAGATCGTCCTGAATGAGAAACCCCGCCATCAGGCAGACGGCGGCGCCCTCCAGCGCAACCTTCCGCAGCGCTTCCCCGCTGTTGGTGACGAAGCTGCCGGAGATGCGTACCGAAGCCGGCGCGCCCTTGCGATCGAGGAAGTGCCACTCGTCGCCAAACGGATAGTTCAGGTGACGACCGCAATTATGGGCGGTGAGCTCGTCGAGCTTCTGCACCCGCCCGTGCTTCTCGATGTAATCGTGGGAGCAGCACAGCACGTGACGCCAGGTGGCGAGGCTCCGCACGATCAAGCTCGAATCCGGCGGCGGGGTCATGCGCAGGGCAACATCGTAGCCCTCCTCGATGAGATCGACGTCGGCCTCGCCCATGCGCAGGTCGATCTTGAGCTCCGGATAGGCCGACAGCAGCTTCGCCACCACCGGCGTGACGAACGGCACCATATGGGTCGCGACATGGATGCGCAGCGTGCCGCGGGGCACCGACTGCAACTCGCTCGCAATGTCGTCGGCCTGCTCGATGTCGGCGAGGATCTGGACGCAGCGGTCGTAATAGGCCTTGCCGATCTCGGTCAGGTTGACCTTGCGCGTGGTGCGATGAAGCAGCCTCACCCCGAGCCGGTCCTCCAGGGCCTGAACATGATTGCTCACCATGGTGGTCGACATGTTGAGCTTGCGGCCCGCTGCCGAGAAGCCGCCGGTCTCGACCACTCGGCTGAACACTTCGAGGCTGGTCAATCGGTCCATAGGAGCCTGGTTATCCGCTCTTGATGCAGCAATCGCGCGACAGAGACGGCAATCGCTCTGGCGCAGCCGCTGCCCTGGTTCGTTAGACATCATGAACCAGAGCAACGGTTCCGATTATCCACCCTTACGGGATAATCCTTCCAGAATTTTGCCAATTATCATCCGGGCCGGCAAGACCGATAGTCTCAGCGAGCTGACAGGAGACCGTAATGTCCGAAATGCCCCGCACCGAGACCTTCCAGCAAGCGACTGAAATCACTCGCGATTACGCCGAGGCGTCGGCCGCTGTCCCGACCCGGGCCAAGATCCGGCGCGTGGCCCTGGTGCTGGCGCTGCTCGCAGGCACCGCAACGCTGGCCTACTACGGACACGATTACTGGACCAACGGCCGCTATCTCGAGACGACCGACGACGCCTACGTGAAGGCCGACTCCACGATCATCGCGCCAAAGGTCTCCGGCTACATCGCGAAGGTGCTGGTCGGCGACAACGAGAAGGTCAGGGCGGGTCAGCCCCTCGCAAAGATCGACGATCGCGACTTCAAGGCGGCGCTCGACCAGGCCAAGGCCGACGTCGCCGCCGGCGAAGCCTCGGTGCGCAACATCGATGCCCAGCTCGAGCTGCAGCAGCCGATCATCGCGCAAAGCACGGCCGACGTCGCGGCTGCCGACGCCAATCTGAAATTCGCGCAGGAAGAGCGTGCCCGCTACGACGACCTCATGAAATCGGGCTCCGGCACGATCCAGCGCGCACAGCAGACCGACGCGGCGCTGCGCGCCAGCAACGCGCAATTGCAGCATGCGAAGTCGGGCCTGATGGCCGCGCAGCGCAAGGTCGACGTACTCACCACCCAGCGCGCCCAGGCCACGGCCCAGCTCGAGCGTGCCCGCGCGGTCGCGCAGCAGGCGGCGCTGAACCTGTCCTACACCGAGATCACCGCGCCGGTGGACGGCACGGTCGGCGCCCGCAGCCTGCGCGTCGGCCAGTATGTGCAGGCCGGCACGCAATTGATGGCGGTGGTGCCGCTCGATGCGGTCTACGTCGTCGCCAATTTCAAGGAAACGCAGCTCACGCATGTCCGTCCCGGCCAGCCGGTCGAGCTGCATGTCGACAGTTTTCGCAGTCACACGCTGCGTGGCCATGTCGACAGCCTGTCGCCGGCCAGCGGCCTCGAATTCGCGCTGCTGCCGCCCGACAACGCCACCGGCAATTTCACCAAGATCGTGCAGCGCGTGCCGGTGAAGATCGTGCTCGACGATCACAGCCTCACCGGCCTGCTGCGGCCCGGCATGTCGGCGGTGCCGACTGTCAACACAAAGGCGACGGTGCTGGCCGAGCGCGAGACGGCGAGGCGCATCGCCGACAACGCGACGCGACCGAACGGCGGCTGAAGCCGGGGAGGCCGGCGAGGCTATCAAGTCCTGCCGGATGATCCTTCCAGAACTTCGCGGATTATCGAAACCAATCGCCCGACGCATCCTGTCTCCGTAGCAGAGACGAGGCTTCCATGAGCACGCTCCAACCGACCGCCAACTCCGCCGCCGACATTCCCGCCCCTGCCGCCCCCGCGACACCGGCGATCTCGGCGAAAACCTGGATCGCGGTGATCGGCGCGACCCTCGGCGCCTTCATGGCGGTGCTGAACATCCAGATCGTCAACGCCTCGCTCGCCGACATCCAGGGCGCAATCGGCGCCGGCATCGACGACGGCGGCTGGATCTCGACCTCCTATCTGATCGCGGAAATCGTGGTGATCCCGCTCTCGGGCTGGCTCGCGCAGGTATTCTCGATCCGCATCTATTTGCTCACCAACGCGATCCTGTTCCTGGCACTCTCTGCGGCTTGCGCGCTGGCGCAGGACCTGCCGCAGATGATCGTGCTGCGCGCCGTGCAGGGCTTTACCGGCGGTGTGTTGATCCCGATGGCCTTCACGCTGATCATCACGCTGCTGCCGCGCAGCAAGCAGCCGGTGGGCCTCGCGTTGTTCGCGCTGTCGGCGACGTTCGCGCCGGCGATCGGCCCCACCATCGGCGGCTATCTCACCGAGAATTTCGGCTGGCAGTACATCTTCTATGTCAACCTCGTGCCCGGCGCGGTCATGGTCGGCATGCTCTGGTACGCACTCGAGGCAAAGCCGATGAAGCTGTCGCTGCTGCGCGAGGGCGACTGGGCGGGCATCATCACCATGGCGATCGGACTGTCGGCGCTGCAGACCGTGCTGGAGGAAGGCAACAAGGACGACTGGTTCGGCTCGCCCTTCATCGTCAAGCTCAGCGTGATCGCAGCCGTCTCGCTGACCGCGTTCCTCGTCATCGAGCTCACGGTGAAGAAGCCGCTATTGAACCTGCGCCTGCTGGTGCGCCGCAATTTCGGCTTCGGCATGCTCGCCAATTTCCTGCTCGGCATCGCGCTGTACGGCTCGGTGTTCATCCTGCCGCAATATCTGGCGCGCATCCAGGGCTACAATGCCGAGCAGATCGGCATGGTGCTGGCCTGGACCGGGCTGCCCCAGCTTCTGCTGATCCCGCTGGTGCCGCGCCTGATGCAGAAATTCGACGCGCGGATCATCATCGGCGTCGGCTTCGTGCTGTTCGCGGCCTCGAACTTCATGAACATCTACATGACCAACGACTATGCCGCCGACCAGCTGCTGTGGCCCAACGTCGTTCGCGCCATCGGCCAGGCGCTGGTGATGGCACCGCTGTCGGCGGTGGCGACATCAGGCATCGAAGCCGAAAATGCCGGCTCGGCCTCCGGCCTGTTCAACATGATGCGCAATCTCGGCGGCGCCGTCGGCATCGCGCTGCTGCAGACCGTGCTGACCAAGCGGGAGCAATATCACTCCAACGTGCTGATGCAGTCGGTCTCGGTGTTCGAGCAGGCGACCCGCACGCGGCTGGAGCAACTGACCCAGTATTTCGTCAATCACGGCATCGTCGACCGCGCGGACGCAGCGCACCGCGCCTATGTCGCGATCGGCCATACCGTGCAGAAGCAGGCCTATATCTTCGCCTTCAGCGACACCTTCTATCTGCTCGGCATGGCGCTGATCGTCGCCCTGATCGCCGTTTTCTTTCTGAAGAAGCCCGGCCAGACCTCGGCCGGTGGTGCCCACTGACCCCAACCCAAGCAAGCAAGGAGAACGACCATGAAGCCCCGCATGAATTTCTACCAGGCCGCCCCCGACACGATGAAGGCGCTGATGGCGCTGGAAGAGCAGATCCAGTCGACGGGCCTGGAAAAGTCGCTGATCGAGCTGGTCAAGATCAGGGCGTCGCAGATCAACGGCTGCGCCTTCTGCATCAACATGCACACGGAGGACGCCCGCAAGCGCGGCGAGACCGAGCAGCGCATCTATCTGCTAAACGCCTGGCGCGAGTCGCCGCTCTATTCCGATCGCGAGCGCGCCGCACTGGCCTGGACGGAAGCCGTGACGCTGATTGCCGAAACTCACGCGCCCGACGACGTCTATGAAGATGTCCGCGCGGAGTTCTCCGACGCGGAGACGGTGAACCTGACCACGCTGATCGGGGCGATCAATGCCTGGAACAGACTGGCGATCGCGTTCCGCGCGGTGCACCCAGTGAAGGTGAAGGCGTCGGCGGCGTAGGCCGCAGCGCCGCCTCGCGCACAAGTCTTGTAGGGTGGGCAAAGCGAAGCGTGCCCACCTTTTCTATCGAATTCATGGAAAGACGGTGGGCACGGCGCACGTGCGCCTTTGCCCACCCTACGGCAGCTGTGTAGGCGACTCAGACTGCCGTCGCCTTGGCGAACTCCACATAGATCTCGCGCAGGCGGGTCGCCATCGGGCCGGGCTTGCCGTCGCCGATCGTCTTGCCGTCGAGCTTGACCACCGGCTGCACGAAGGACGACGCGCTGGTGATGAAGGCTTCCTTGGCGGCGAGCGCTTCGGCGACGGTGAAGGAACGCTCCTCGACGCGGAGCTGGCGCTCCTCGGCCAGCGCGATCACGGCCTTGCGGGTGCAGCCCGGCAGGATGGCGTTGGAATTCTGGCGGGTGACGATGACGTCGTCCTTGGTCAGGATGAACGCCGTGGACGAGCCGCCCTCGGTGACGTAGCCGTCCTGCAGCATCCAGGCCTCGCCGGCGCCGGCTTCGGCCGCGGCCTGCTTCGCCAGCACCTGCGCCAGCAGCGCCACGCTCTTGATGTCGCGGCGCTCCCAGCGGATGTCGGGCACCGTGATCACGTTGATGCCGGTCTTGGCGACGGGAGTGTTGATGATGTCCTTCTCCGAGGTGAACATCACCAGGCTCGACTTGACGTCGGCCTTCGGGAACGGGAAGTCGCGGCCCTTGTCGGCGCCGCGCGTGACCTGGAGGTAGACGAGGCCGTTCGCGACCTTGTTGCGCGCGATCAGCTCCTTCTGCAACTCGGTGATGCGCTCGACCGTCTCGGGCAGGCTCAACTTGATCTCACCGACGGAACGCTCCAGCCGCGCCAGATGGGAGGCATTGTCGACCAGCTTGCCGTCCAGCACCGCCGAGACCTCGTAGATGCCGTCGGCGAACAGGAAGCCGCGATCGAGGACCGAGATCTTGGCTTCCGAGAGCGGGACGAATGAGCCGTTGACGTAGGCGAGCGGGTCCAAGGCAGGTCTCCTGGGAGGGAAATGGGGATACCCACCGGTATAAGAGATTTGGCGCGCCCGATAAACCCTCGATCCGTCATTCCGGGGCGGCGCGTAGCGACGAGCCCGGAATCCATAACCCAAGCTGGTGGTTATGGATTCCGGGCCCGCGCCAGGAGGCGCGTCCCGGAATGACGGCAGCGAAGTTAATGCGACAGAATCTTCGACAAGAACTTCTGCGCGCGGTCGCTGCGCGGCTTGCCGAAGAAATCGTCCTTCGGGGCGTCCTCGACGATCTCGCCGCGGTCCATGAAGATGACGCGGTTGGCGACCTTGCGGGCGAAGCCCATTTCGTGGGTCACGACCATCATGGTCATGCCTTCGCGGGCGAGATCAACCATGACGTCGAGCACTTCGCTGACCATTTCCGGATCGAGCGCCGAGGTCGGTTCGTCGAACAGCATCACGATCGGATCCATCGCGAGCGCGCGCGCAATGGCGACGCGCTGCTGCTGACCACCCGAAAGCTGCGCCGGGAATTTCTGCGCCTGCTCCTTGAGGCCGACGCGTTCCAGGAGCTGCATGCCCTTGGTGAGCGACTTGTCGTGGGCGCGGCCAAGCACCTTCTCCTGCGCGAGGCAGAGATTGTCGATGATCTTGAGATGCGGGAACAGCTCGAAGTGCTGGAACACCATGCCGACGCGCGAGCGCAGCTTCGGCAGATTGGTCTTGGGGTCATGCACCTTGGTGCCGTCGACGGTGATCTCGCCGCTCTGGAACGGCTCCAGCGCGTTGACGCATTTGATCAGCGTCGACTTGCCCGAGCCCGAGGGGCCGCAGACGACGACGACTTCGCCCTTGGTGACGCTGGTGGTGCAATCGGTCAGCACCTGGAAGGTCGGGCTGTACCATTTGTTGACGTGGCTGATTTCGATCATGACCGATGCGCTCTATCGAATGATGGCGATACGCGACTGCAGGCGGCGAACGCCGAAAGACGCGATACAGGAAATGGTGAAGTAGACGACGGCGGCAAACAGATACATTTCGACCAGGCGTCCGTCGCGCTGGGCGACCTTGCTGGCCGCGCCCAGGAAATCCGGGATCGACAGCACGTAGACCAGCGAAGTGTCCTGGAACAACACGATGGTCTGCGTCAGCAGCACCGGCAGCATGTTGCGGAACGCCTGCGGCAGCACGACGTAGCGCATGGTCTGCGCATAATTAAGACCCAGCGCGCTGGCCGCGGCCGGCTGGCCGCGCGAGATCGACTGGATGCCGGCGCGCATGATCTCGGAGAAGTAGGCCGCCTCGAACATGATGAAGGTGATCAGCGACGATGCGAACGCACCGACGCTGATCGGACGCGAGGCGCCGGTCACCCACTGCCCGATATAGGGCACCAGGAAGTAGAACCAGAAGATCACCAGCACCAGCGGCAGCGAGCGCATGAAGTCGACATAGAGGCCGGCGATGCGCCCGAGCGTCTTGTAGCCGGAGAGCCGCATCAAGGCGATCGCCGTGCCGAAGATCAGGCCGCCGAGGGCGGCGAGCGCGGTCAGCGTCAGCGTGAAGGTCATGCCCTCGTAGAACAGATAGGGCAGCGAGCGGCGGATGACGTCGAAATCGAAATTACCGAGCATGGCGCTATTTCCCCGTGATGTAGCCGGGGATCGCGACATAGCGCTCGAGGAAGCGCATCGCGGTCACGACAATGGCGTTGACAAGCAGGTAGAGAATGGTCGCAGCGGTGAAAGCCTCGAACACCTGGAACGAGAATTCCTGCATCGAGCGCGCCTGACCGGTCAATTCGATCAGGCCGATGGTGATGGCAACCGCCGTGTTCTTGATGGTGTTGAGGAACTCGGAGGTCAGCGGCGGCAGGATGATGCGGAATGCCATCGGCAGCAGCACGTAGCGATAGCCCTGCACAGTGGTCAGGCCCAGCGCGGTCGCGGCCATCTTCTGCCCGCGCGGCAGCGAACCGATGCCGGCCTGCAATTGCACCGCGACGCGCGCCGACATGAAGAAGCCGATGCCGATCGCGGCCGTCCAGAACGGCGCATTCGGCAATTGCTTCAGCCACAGCCCGGCGGCCCGCGGCAGCAGTTCCGGCAGCACGAAGAACCACAGGAAGAGCTGCACGAGCAGCGGCATGTTGCGGAAGAACTCGACCCAGCAGAAGCCGAACCAGTAGGCGCCCCGCGACGGCAGCGTACGCATGACGCCGACAATCGATCCGAAGATCAGCGCGATGATCCAGGCGAGCATGGCCGTCTTGAGGGTCAGCACCAGGCCCGCCAGCAACAGGTCGAGATAGGTGCCGGTCCCCATCGGGTTCGGCTCGAAGAAGATTCCCCAGTTCCAGTGGTAGTTCACGTGTCCCCCGCGCGAACGCGCCAGCTATGGATGTCCCGGCCTATGCAAATGTCCGGCCACCCTGGTGTCAAGAGTGGCCGGACATGATCCTGATCGAAAGATCGAGGTTTCAGCTTACTTGTAGTCGTCAGGATTCGGCGAATCCGACGGCTTGGCGAACTCGTTCTTGAGCTCCGAGGAGATCGGCGTGTTCAGGTTCAGACCCTTCGGCGGGATCTTGGCCGTGAACCACTTGTCGTAGATCTTCTGGCCTTCGCCGGAGGTGTAGACCGCGGCGGTCGCCGCATCGACAACCTTCTTGAAGGGGGCGTCGTCCTTGCGCAGCATGATGCCGTAGGGCTCGGGCTTGGAGAACGCGTCCTTGGAGATGGCGTAGTCATCCGGCGACTTCGAGCCGGCGACGAGGCTCGCGAGCAGGATGTCGTCCATGACGAAGGCCACCGCGCGGTCGGTCTCGACCATCAGGAAGGCTTCGGCGTGGTCCTTGGCCGGGATGATGTTGGCGCCGAGGCCCTTGGCGACGTTGGCCTCGGTGAGCTGCTTGATGTTGGTGGTGCCGGCGGTCGAGACCACCGTCTTGCCCTTGAGATCGTCGATCGACTTGAGGCCGCTCGACTTCTTGAAGACGTAACGGCTGGCGGTCAGGAAGTGGGTGTTGGTGAAGGCGACCTGCTTCTGGCGCTCGGCATTGTTGGTGGTCGAGCCGCATTCGAGATCGATGGTGCCGTTGGCCATCAGCGGAATGCGCGTCGCCGAGGTCACCGGGTTGAGCTTGACCTCGAGCTTGTCGAGCTTGAGCTCCTTCTTCACGGCGTCGACGATCTTAAGGCAGATGTCCATGGCGAACCCGACCGGCTTCTGGTTGTCGTCCAGATAGGAGAACGGGATCGAGGAGTCGCGGAAGCCCAGCGTGATGGCGCCGGTGTCCTTGATGTTCTTCAGCGTACCGGTCAGCTCCTGGGCCCCGGCCTGGCTGACGGCGAAGGTCGCGACGAGTGCGAGCCCGATGTGACGGAAATGTTTCACTTTTTTCTTCCCCTTTCAGGATGATGCGGCCGGATGCAAGCACAAATCAGGCCGGATTAGAATGTGACTTTCGGCTGGATGACGGCTCAGGTTAACGGCTCAGGCCAGTGGCTTTGGCAATTCCCCGAGATCCCAGAACAGCCCGGCCATCACCGTCAAGGCCTCTTCGGTCAATGGCAGCAGGATGTGCTCATTGGGCGCATGCTGGGAGCAGCCGGGATAGGAGTGCGGGACCCAGATCGTCGGCAGGCCCAAAATCTCGGAAAAGACGTCGTTTGGCAGCGAGCCACCGAAATTCGGCAGCACAGCCGGTGCCTTGCCGGTGGTCTCTTGCACCGAATGCGCCGCCCATTTGATCCAGGGACTGTCGAAATCGGTCCGCGAGGCGGCAAAGCTCTGTGCCGCCCGCACCTCGACCATGGGAAAGCCCTTCTCCACCAGATGCGCGCGGACGGCTTCGATCAGCCCGTCGACCTTCGTCCCGACCACGAAACGCAGTTGCAGCACGGCATTGGCGTGGCCGGGAATGGCGTTCGCCGGCTTCTCGATATTGCCCGAGGACATCGCCAGGACTTCCAGCGTATTCCAGGCATAGAGCCGCTCGGCCGCCGATAACCCCTCCTCGCCCCAGTTCTCCGCCAGCGCCGGCTCGTCCGCTGTCGGCACCACCTGCACGTCGGCGAGATAGCTGCGGATCTGGTTGGTGAGCCGCGGCGGCTTCAGCGCCTCGATCTGGAGACGGCCGTGGCCGTCCACCAGGGTCGAGATGGCGTTGACCAGGATGGTCGCAGGGTTGGCGAGCACGCCGCCCCAATTGCCGGAATGATGCCCGCCATCGCGCAAATTCACGTCGAGATGGATGCGGATGCCGCCGCGGCAGCCGAGAAAGAGGGTCGGCCGGTCAGCAGACAGGCGCGGCCCGTCGGAGGCCATGAACAAATCGGCCTTGAGCGCATCGCGATTGAGATCGCAGACCTTGCCGAGATCGGGCGAGCCGATCTCTTCGCCCATCTCGACGATGAACTTGGCGTTGAAGCCGAGCTTGCCGCCGCGGGCATCGCGCACCGCGCGGAGCGCGGCCATGTTGATGCTGTGCTGGCCCTTGTTGTCGGCGGTGCCGCGGCCATAGAGGCGCGTGCCCGAAACCGTCGTGCGCCAGGGATCGCGCCCCTCGCGCCATTCGCCCTCCATGCCGTCGACGACGTCGCCATGACCATAGACCAGCACGGTCGGCAGCGAGGCACTCTCGTGATGCTCGGCGAACAGGAACGGCGACTTGCCGCTCGGGGATTCGACGATCCGGCTGGTGAAGTCGAGCGCGGCGAAGGCCGGCTGCATCTCCTGTTCCAGATAGGCCCGCAGCTCGGGCCCGCGCGACGGATTCTGGCTTTCGGTCTTGTAGGCGACGCGACGGTCGAGTTCAGCGAGGAACGCACCGGATTTGAAATCGTCGCGGGCGCGGGCGATGGCGTCGGCTCTGGTCATTGCTTTCGTTTTCAAGGTCTCGAGGCGGGCGAACCTAGCGGGCTACACTGGCCTTCGAAAGTGGCGGGGACTTGGATAGTTCTTCGTTAGCTCTTGCGATTTCGTTCTTGCTCTCTTGAGATTGGCTTGCCAAGAGCGGGAGCGCCGCGGATTTTGGCCTTGCCAAGCGCAAGCCTTTGTATTCTTGGCCCTTGCCAAGGGCCAATTATATGCAAGAACTTCGCCAGATTGGGGCGCACATCTATCATTCGAAGAGCGCTCAGTACAGGGCGCCGGGGGACCAGCATGGCCAAGCAGATCAGGCTCAACGCCTTTGCGATGAATTGCGTCGCACATCAATCACCGGGCCTGTGGACCCATCCGCGCGACCGCACCGCCGAATATAACCGCCTGCCCTACTGGATCGACCTCGCCAAGACGTTGGAACGCGGCCGTTTCGACGGGCTGTTCCTAGCCGACGTGCTCGGGGTCTATGACGTCTATGGCAACAGCCCTGACGCAGCCTTGCGCAACGCCGCACAAACGCCGTCCAACGAACCGCTGCTGCTGCTGTCGGCGATGGCGGCTGTGACGAAGAATCTGGGTTTCGGCGTCACCAGCAATCTCTCCTTCGAGCCGCCCTACCCGTTCGCGCGGCGGATGTCGACGCTGGATCATCTCACCGAGGGCCGGATCGGCTGGAACGTCGTCACCGGCTATCTCGACAGCGCTGCGCGCGGCGCCGGCAAGGACAAGCAGACCGGGCACGACGACCGCTACGACATCGCCGACGAATATATGGACGTCGTCTACAAGCTCTGGGAAGGCAGCTGGGAAGACGACGCCGTGCTGCGCGACCGCAAGCGCGGCATCTTCACCGATCCCCGCAAGGTTCACCGCATCAATCACGAGAGCGCGAACTACCGCATCAACAACACCATTCATCTCAGCGAACCGTCGCCGCAGCGCACGCCCGTGCTCTACCAGGCCGGCACCTCGCCGCGCGGACGGCAGTTCGCGGCCAGGCATGCCGAATGCGTGTTCATGTCGGGACCGTCGGCCAAGATCATTGCGCCGCGCGTCTCCGCCATTCGCGAAGAAGCCGCCAAGTTCGGCCGCAACCCGGCCGAGATCCTGATGTTCAACATGATGACGATCATCCTCGGCAACACCGAAGCCGAAGCGGCGGCGAAATATGCCGACTACCGCTCGCACATCAATCCGGAAGGCGCGCTGGCCCTGATGTCGGGCTGGACCGGCATCGACTTCTCCGGCTACGAGCTCGACCAGCAGGTTCGTCACGTCCAGAACGATGCCGGTCGCAGCGCGCTCGACAACGTCACCCGCGGCGATCCCGATCGCGTCTGGACCGTACGCGACGTCATCGAGCATGTCGGCATCGGCGGTGCCGGCCCGGTCGTGGTCGGCACGCCCGAAAGCGTCGCGGACAAGATCGAGGACTGGTTCGAGAAGACCGACGTCGACGGCCTCAACGTCGCCTTCGCGATTTCACCCGGCGATTTCGAGGACATTTCCGACATGCTGGTGCCGGAGCTGACCAAGCGCGGGCGCTACAAGAGCGAATACGCCAAGGGCACGCTACGCGAAAAGCTGTTCGGCGACGGCCGCGCAAGGCTGGATGCGCCGCATCCGGCGGCGGGGTATCGGGTGGGGAAGAAGGGGTAGAAGCCACACCCGCGATGTCGTCCCGGCGAAGACCGGGACCCATAACCCCAGGGCGTGTTTGGCGAAGACTCGTCGTTCGGGATTGCCACCACCCGCAATCGAGAGATCACGCGGTATGGGTCCCGGCTTTCGCCGGGACGACGATGTGGCTACACCTTCCCGTCCACCATCACCTCGATCAGCTTCGTCCCCGGCCGATTGAACGCCGACGCCAACGTCGCTTTCAGTTCGCGGGGGTCGCTGATCTTGATCGCCTCGCAGCCGAGCGCTTTCGCGACACCGGCGAAATCCACGGGCGGATCGACGAAATCCATGCCGACGTAATTGTCATCGCCATGGAAGGCGAGCAGGCGCTGCTTGATGATGCGGTAGCCGCCATTGTTGGCGATGACGACGTTGAGCGGCAGCTTGTGATGCGCCGCGGTCCACAGCGACTGGATCGAATACATCGCGCTGCCGTCGCCGGAGAAACACACCACGGGACGATCCGGATTGGCGATGCTGGCGCCGACGGACGCCGGGAGGCCCCAGCCGATGCCGCCCGAAGCAAGGCCGTGATAGCCGTAGCGGTCGCGATGCGGGCGCAGTGCGGTGACCTGGCGGCTCGAGGTGAGCCCCTCGTCGACGAGGATGGCGTTATCAGGCATCGCCTCGACCATCTGCAGCACGAGGAAATCCGGATCGATGGGGCTGCGGCCGGCGCTCTTGCCGATCTGCTCGACCAAAGCGGCGCGGCGAGCGGTCCAGTTCATCGGCGCGAGCTCGGCGAGACGCTGCTTGGCGCGGCTCGCGAGGGACGCGCCGCCCATCTCCTTCAGCACCGGGATCAGCGCGCGCAGCGTTTCCTTGAGGTCCGCCTTCAGGGCGATCTCGGCGCCGTAATTCTTGGCAATCTCCCAATCGACGAGGCCGATCTGGACGATGCCGAGGCCGTCGGGCAGTGCATCGACCTCGCTATAGACCGACATCCGCAGGGGATCGCCGCCGAGCGCGATCAGAAGATCGTGAGGCGCAAGCGTATCACGCGCGACCTTCTGCACGCGCGCGAGCGTGCCGACGAAGCTCGGGCTCTCCGAGAGGAAGTGTGAGCCGTAGGGCGTCGAGGATTGGTAGGCGGCGGCGCCGAGCAGCTCGGCCAATTCCGCAGCCTCCTTCAGCGCGTCGCTCTTGACCACTTCGTCCATGGTGACGATGACGGGGCGCTCGGCCTTGAGCAGGCGCGCGGCAAAGGCCTTCAGCGCCTCGTCCGACGGCTTCGTGCGCGCGTCGATGCGGGTGGAACGACCGAGATCGATGCCGGCCTCGCTGTTGAGAATGTCGCCGGGCAGCGAGATGAACACCGGCCCGGTCGGCGGCGTCATCGCGACCTTGGCGGCGCGGCGCACGATGCGCGGCAGATCCTCCAGCCGCGTTACCTCGACCGCCCATTTCACCAGCGGCTCGGCCATGCGCACTAGGGGACCGTAGAGCACCGGCTCCATCAGGCCATGGCCCTGCTCCTGCTGACCCGCGGTCAGGATCATCGGCGTGCCCGTGAACTGGGCATTGTAGAGCGAGCCCATGGCATTGCCGAGGCCCGGCGCGACATGGACGTTGCAGGCGACGAGCTTGCCGGAGGCGCGGCTATAGCCGTCGGCGATCGCGACCACGAGGCTCTCCTGCATCGCCATCACATAGGTGAGGTCGGGATGGTCTTTCAGCGCATGCATGATCGGCAGCTCGGTGGTCCCGGGGTTGCCGAACAGGTGCGTGATGCCCTCGTCCTTGAGCAGCGCGAGAAAGGCGGAGCGGCCGGTGATCTTGTTCTTCATGTTTCCTCCAGGAGCGGACGTTGCCGCAAGGACGGACACATGATGGACGAAGTGTTGGGATGCGCGCAAGGAAGCGCGGTCATGGCTGCGTTGCACGAGAGCGGTGTGCGCAGCGCGCTACATCTCGTCGCGCCCCAGCTCGAACGGATCCTCGCCGCCCGCGCGCTTCTTCTTTTTCGAGCGCTGCCAGACCACGCCCGGAAAGCCCTTCAGCGGCACCAGGGGCTCGCCGGTATAGGCCCATTCCTGCAGCTCCTCGATGGCGATGTGATAGAGCGGCTGGCGGCCGGTGCGCTCCTTGAACAGGGCACGCGGGATGTTGACCATGTGCGGCCCGCGCGGGCGCTCGTAGGCGATCGGCGTGCCGCATTGCGAGCAGAAGCTGCGTGTGGTCTTGGTGGCCTTGTCTTCAAAGCGGGTTAGCGCGGTTTTGCCGGAAGTGATGCGAAAGCGCTTCTTCCAGCTTCCGACATAGGTCGCGTAAGCCGCGCCGTGAGCGCGCCGGCTGGCGGCGGAATGGTCATGCCAGGCCCAGCGCGCGGGAACGTCGATCTCGAAGGTGACCTTGCCGCAGAGGCACTGGCCGGTGGCGATACCTGCGGCGGCTGCGGCTTTGGCCATGGTCCTTCCCCATCGTCATTGCGAGGAGCATCAGCGACGATGCAATCCAGTGCCTCTGCGGAAAGACGCTGGATTGCTTCGCTGCGCTCGCAATGACGGAGTTTGTGGTTGCAGTCGGGGCAACAATGTAGCCCGTAGCCCGGATGGAGCGAAGCGCAATCCGGGAAGTCTATCGGCGGGGTGAGAACCCGGATTTCGCTGCGCTCCATCCGGGCTACGAGGGACGCCTCAAGCCGACGTCAACTCGTCGTGCTCCGGATAATCCGTGTACCCCTTCTCCTCGCCGCCGTAGAACGTCGCGCGGTTGTACGGGGTGATCGGGTAATCCTGCTCCAGGCGCCGCGGCAGGTCGGGGTTGGAGATGAAGATGCGGCCGAACGCGATGATGTCGGCATGGCCGTCCGCGATCGCGGCATTCGCGGTCTCGCCGGTGAAGCCGCCGGCGGTCATCAGCACGCCGCTGTAGTGCGGACGGAACAGCACCATCGCCGAGGGCACGTTCTCCCAATGGACGTCGGCGCGACCGGCGCCGCTGGAGCGCGGCTCGATGAAGTGCAGATAGGCGAGGCCGAGCTTGTCGAGCGCCTTCACCACATGCGTGTACAGCGGCATCGGGTCGGGCTCGCCGGAATCATTGGCGATGCCGTGGGGCGACAGCCGCACGGCAACGCGGTTGGCGCCCCAGACGTCGATCGCCGCCTGCGTGACCTCGAGCAGCAGCCGCGCACGGTTTTCGATTCCGCCGCCATATTGATCGGTGCGCTGGTTGCTGCGCGATTGCAGGAACTGCTCGAGCAGATAGCCGTTGGCGCCGTGGATTTCGACGCCGTCGAAGCCGGCGGCGAGCGCGTTCTTCGCGCCCTGCCGGAACGCCTCGACGATGCCCTCGACCTCCTCGGTCTCCAGCGCACGCGGCGTCTCGTAGTCCGAGATCTTTCCGTCGGCGGTCATCGCCTTCATGCCCTCGGCCTTGATCGGGATGGCCGAGGCCGATACCGGCATCGCACCGCCATGGAAGGAGGAATGCGAGACGCGGCCGACATGCCAGAGCTGAAGGAAGATGATGCCGCCCTTGGCGTGCACGGCATCGACCACCTTGCGCCAACCGGCCACTTGCGCCTCCGAATAGATGCCGGGGGTCGCCGGGTTGCCGCGGCCGTGCGAGAGCACGGGCGAGGCCTCGGCGATCAGCAGGCCGCCCTTCGTGGCGCGCTGGCCGTAATATTCGGCGTTGAGCGGCCGCGGCGAAAAGCTCTCGCGCTCGGCGCGCATGCGCGTCAGCGGCGCCATCGCGACGCGATGCGCGAGCTTGTACGGACCGACCTGCAACGGTTTGAACAACGCCTCGAATTTCATGGGGTCCCCGGATGTCTACGAAAGGATGCGGATCATATAGCGAGGGGCGGCCGCCGGGAAAGGCGCCGCCCCCATAAAAGCAGATATTCCCTGCCGCGGAACGCGGCGAGAAAAGAGGCCTAGGCGGTCTTGATCCAGACGGCCTTGACGTTGAGATATTCCTCGACGTGCTGTTTGCCGGATTCGCGGCCATAGCCGCTCATCTTGTAGCCGCCGAACGGAACGGCGGGGTCCATCGCCTGGTAGCAATTCACCCAGACCGAACCGGCACGCAGGCGCTTGGCCACCGCATGCGCCTTGGTGACGTCGCGCGTCCACAGGCCCGAGCCGAGGCCGAAGGTGGTGTTGTTGGCGCGCTTGACCAGTTCGTCCATGTCCTTGAACGCGATCGCGGAGATGACGGGGCCGAAGATCTCCTCCTGCGCGATGCGCATGTTGTCCTGGACGCCTGCGAACACGGTGGGCGACACGAAGAAGCCCTTCGACAATGCGCCTTCGGTGACGCGGCCGCCACCGGCGAGCGCTCGTGCACCCTCCTTCTGACCGATGTCGAGATATCCGGTGACGCGCTCGAGCTGCTGCTCGGAGACCAGCGGGCCGATCTGCACATTGGGATCGAGGCCGTTGCCGACCTGCAGCTTCTTGCCGAACTCGGCGACGCGGCCGACGAACTCCTCGTAGATCGCCTGCTCCACGAACAGCCGCGTGCCGGCGCTGCAGATCTGGCCCGAATTGGCGAACACCGCCATCGCGGCGCCCGGCACGGCCGCATCGAGGTCGGCATCGCCGAACACGATGTCCGGCGATTTGCCGCCGAGCTCGAGCGAGACGCGCTTGAGGTTGCCGGCCGAGGCACGGATGATCGACTGACCCGTGACATGCGAGCCGGTGAAGGCGACCTTGTCGACGTCATGATGCGAAGCGAGCGCGGCACCCGCGGTCTCGCCATAGCCGGGCACGACGTTGACGACCCCGTGCGGAATGCCGGCTTCCATCGCCAGCTCGGCGATACGGAGCGAGGTCAGCGGCGCTTCCTCCGCGGGCTTGAGCACCACGGTGCAGCCGGTCGCGATCGCAGGTCCGATCTTCCAGATCGTCGCGGTCAGCGGCCCATTCCACGGGATGATGGCGCCGACGACGCCGATCGGCTCCTTCAGCGTGTAGGAGAAGATTTCGCCCGGCAGCGAGTTCTCGATGGTCTCGCCATGGATCGCGGTGGTCTGGCCGGCGTAATAGCGCAGCATGCCGACGGCGCGCAGGCGATAGGCGCGGGTGCGGCTGAGCGGCGCACCCATGTCGAGCGTGTCGAGCTGCGACAATTCGTCGAAGTTCTTCTCGACGAGGTCGGCGAGCCTGAGTAGCAGGTTCTGCCGCTCGAACGGCTTCACCTTGCTCCACGGACCCTCGAAGGCGCGGCGGGCGGCGGCAACCGCACGGTCGATGTCTTCCTTGTCGCCCTCCGCGACGGTTGCCAGCAGCTCGCCGGTTGCGGGATTGCGGCTCTCGAAGCGCTTGCCGGAGGCCGCGTCCACCCACTTCCCGTCGATCAGCATCTGCTTGTAGGACCCGTTGGCGAACGGGTGGCGCGTGATTGGAATAGCCTGCGACACAGCCATGGCTGCACTCCCTGTCAGGTCATTGTTTGGGTTCGATCTCGGTGGGACCGTTAGGCCTGGAAGAATACAGCGGTGCCGGAGGGGCGTAAAGGCGGCGCGGAACGAAGACCTCCCATGCCGGCTTGTGCAGGGTCGCGCCAGTGCCATGTTATAGGGCGTTAAACCTCTCCCGGAGACGAGCCATGCCGCATCCCGCCATCGTGAAAGACAATGTTGCCGTGATCACCGGCGGCGCGTCCGGCATCGGATTTGCCGCTGCCATGGCCTTCGCACGTGCGGGCATGAAGGTGTGCATCGCCGATGTCGACCAAGCACGATTGACGGAAGCCGCAACAAAACTGTCATCCGTCGCGGATGCCGCACATGTGATGACGTTCGCCGCCGATGTCAGCCGCGCCGAGAGCGTGAGGGAACTCGAACGCGCCGTGGGCGCGCATTTCGGCGGCACCGACGTCCTCATGAACAATGCCGGCATCCAGCCGGGCAGCACGCTGTTCGGCGAGCCCGATCACTGGCAGCGAATTATCGGCGTTAACATGTGGGGCATCATCAACGGCTCGCGGATTTTCGCGCCGAGCATGATCGCGCGCGGCAAGGCCGGCCTTATCATCAACACCGGCTCCAAGCAGGGCATCACCACCCCGCCCGGCGATCCCGCCTACAACGTCTCCAAGGCCGGCGTGAAAGCGTTCACCGAGGCGCTCCAGCATGAGCTGCGCAACACCAGGGGTTGCCACGTCACCGCGCACCTCCTGATCCCGGGCTTCGTCTTCACCGGCCTCACCGCGAAGGGCCGCACGGAGAAGCCGGCCGGCGCCTGGACGCCGGAGCAGACGGTGGATTTCATGCTGGCGCGGCTGGAGGCCGGGGATTTCTACATCCTGTGCCCGGACAATGACGTGCCGCGCGCACTCGACGAGAAGCGCATGCTGTGGGCGGCCGGGGACATCGTCGAGAACCGCCCGCCACTGTCGCGCTGGCACCCGGACTACGCGGATGCGTTCAAGAAGTTTGTGGAGGGGGAGTAGGTGCCGTCTTCCCTTCTCCTCTTGTGAGAGAAGGTGACGCGAAGCGCCGGATGAGGGGTTGCCTCCCCGAATGCAAGTGCGATCGTGTCGCGCGGAGAGAGACCCTTCACCCGTCTCGCCGCTTGGCGGCGATCCACCCTCTCCCACAGGGGGAGTGGGTAAGAGAGCTACAGCGTCTCTTGCTTGTGCCCGCAATTCTTGCAGACGAACTTGACCCGAGTCTGGCCCTTTTCCGCCTGCACCCGGTTCGGCGCGCCGCACTTGCCGCAGACCGCCTCGATGCGGGTCGTGCCCTGCTTGACGACCACGGTCTTCTTTTCCATGGATTCGCGGATCAGGCGCTCGGCCTCCTCACGCAGGGATTGTTTGGACAAAGCTCGTCTCCGCCTCTGAAAGCGCGAGAGCCATATCGCACCTCGGTTGGAATCTCAATGTGAGATAAGGGGCTCTACACTATCAACACGTCATTCCGGGATGGTCCGCAGGACCAGACCCGGAATCCCAGGATTCCGGGTTCATTCGCTGCGCGAATGCCCCGGAATGACAGTGTAGCCTCACACCTCAACGATCACATAGCTGTCTTCGATATGCACCGGAAACGTCTCGGCCACATATGGGCCCTTCCGCAAGTCATCGCCCCGCTCCACCGCGACCGGATATGACCGGATCTTGACGCGGTTCGGATCGAACCAGGATTGGCCGTTGCGCATATCGAACTCCCAGCCGTGCCAGGGACAGCGCAGCATCTCGCCGACGCGCGAGCGCTGGTAGACACCGGGCTCGGGCGAGGTCAGCCGCGCCACGCAGGCGGCTTTCTCCAGCGGCGCGCCTTCGTGCGGGCAGCGGTTCAAGAGCGCGAAGAACTCGCCATTGACGTGGAACACGACGATGCCGCGCCCCTCGATATCGACGACCTTGTTGCCGCCGGGCGGGATCTCGGTCGTGCGCGCGACAATGTGACGGGCCATGTCTCTTCAGAAAGCCTCTGCTCAGAACTTGTAGACCGCGCGGGCATTGGTGCTGAAGATCTTCTTCCGCTCGGCCTCGGTCAGCGGCGTCTTGAAGGCATAGCGCGGATCGTCGAAATCCCAGTGTGGATAGTCCGACGAGAACAACAGACGGTCGATTCCGACCCATTCGATCAGCGCGCGCAGATGCCGCGCCTCGTCAGGCTCGTCGATCGGCTGCGTCGTGAACCAGAAGCTTTCACGCACATATTCCGACGGCTTGCGCTTCAGATGCGGCACTTCGCTGCGGAAACGTTCGAAGTGCTGGTCCATGCGCCATACGGCAGAGGGAATCCAGCCGAAGCCACCCTCGATGAAGACGATCTTCAGTTTGGGAAACCGCTCCGGCACGCCCTCGATGACGAGGCTCGCAAGCTGCGCCGCGATGGTGTGCGCGTTGGACTGGTGCTCTTCGACATAATAGGACGGCCAGCCGCCGCCGGTCGGCGCGTGGCCGCCATAACCGCCGACGTGAATGCCGAGCGGCAGGTCGAGCTCCTGCGCGCGCTCGTAGATCGGCCAGTAGCGGCGACGGCCGAGCGGCTCGTTGGCGCGCGGCGAGACGTTGATCTGGATGTACTCGCCCACCTTGGCGCAGCGCTCGATCTCAGCGATCGCAAGGTCCACGCCGTCCTGCCCGACCAGGATCGAGGCCTTCAGGCGCGGATCGCGATGCGACCAGAACGCCAGCTGCCAGTCGTTGATGGCGCGCTGGATCGCCGCGCCAAACTCCAAATTCTGCTGCGAGAAGATGAAGAGGTCGAGCACCTGCAATATGCCGAACTCCACGTCGAGCGGATCGAGATGCTGCTTCTGCATGAAGGCGAGATCGGAGCCGGGCACGCCGCCGGTGGGCGGCCATGCGTCACGCCGTGCGATCAGCGGCGACGAACGCGGATAGGGCGTCGTGAAGAGGTATGGCGTGCGCAGGTGGCTGCCATATTCCTTCAGATGCTGCTGCCAGCGTTTCGGCAGGAACTCGTTGAGATCGTCCGTCGAGCGCAAGCTCGGATGCACGTCGCAATCGACGATGCGCAGCCTTGATGCAGCGGGCTTCTCGTCGTCGCGGAGCGGGCGGTCGATGACCTCACTCATGCGAACCTCCAGAATTAGTTGGCCAGCGACAACCGTGGAAACGTCTCCAGCGGATTGTCGACGCACATCTTCTCGATGATGCTCTTCGGCAGGTTCGGCGGGATCGGATCGTCGCCGTCGAACTGCCAGTGCGGATAGTCGGACGCGAACAGAAACATCTTTTCCGAGCCGATCTGGTCGATGATCTCCTCGACGCTCTTGGCATCGCTCGGGGCATCGAACGGCTGCATGGTGACGCGGAAATTCTCGCGGATGATCGCGGCCGGCTCGCGCTCCACCCAGGGCACCTCGACGCGCACGCCGCGCCAGGTCTTGTTGGCGCGCCACATGAAGGCCGGAAGCCAGCTTACGCCGGATTCCATCAGCACGACCTTGAGGTTCGGGAACTTGCCGAACACGCCCTCATAGATCAGGCTCAGGATCTGCGCCTGAAACGCCTGCGCCTCGACGAAGTAATATTCGTAGCGATGCGACGGCCAGCCGGCCGAGCTCGGCGCCTGCCGGTATTGCGTGCCGGCGTGGATCGCGAGCGGCAGCTTGTACTTTTCCGCGAGCTGGTAGACCGGCCAGAAATGCCGCCGTCCCAGCAGCGTCTCGCCCTGCGCCAGCACCAGGATAGAGACGAAGCGGTGATCACCGGCGCGGCGTTCGATCTCCTCGATCGCGAGATCCGGCGCCTGCATCGGCACCACGATGGAGGCGCGCAGTCGCGGATCGCGCGACAGCCATTCGGCGGCGATCCAGTCGTTGATGGCCTTGCAGAAATCGGCCGCCATATAGGCATCGAACACGGCTTGCGCGCCGTAGAGCACGTTGAGGATGGCGTGGCTCGCACCGAGCTGGTCGAACGCACCCTTCTGCACCATGGCGAGATCGGAGCCGGGCCTGGCGCCATTGGCCGGCCGCCAGTCGGCGCGGCCGGTGAGCGGCATGCTCGGCGGATAAGAGGTGAGATCGAGCCCGTCGATGGCGCGGCTCACCACCTGCTCTTTCCAATGGTCGCTGAGATAGGGAAGCAGCGTCGTGCGCGTGCCACCAACCGCTGGATGGATGTCGCAGTCGATCCGCATCGCCGCCATGGAGCTTCCTCGCGCACTATTTTTGGCGGCGTTCTTTGCGCCGCCTGCGCAGAGTGCCCCTGCCTGCTTCAGCGCGCAAGGCCGCACGCCCGCGCGATCCGTCATGGCTCGGTTGCATTTCGCAGGCGCGATATGCGGATCGAACGCGGTGGATGCCCCGCACCCACCGCGTCAATGTTGCGAGCCGTAGCGCAGGCGAGCGCTCTCGCCTCAAGCCGCCTTGGACACCTCCATCAGCAGACGTTCGGCCTTGGCGTCCTCAATACGGTTCACCAGCCGGCTGCTCTCGTGATTGTCGCGCACCGTCTTGGTGAGGGTGATGCAGGTCTGGATCATCATCACGATGCCCATGGTGAGATAGCCCTTCATCCACATATCGATCGGCAGGAAAAAGATGCCGATGGCGACGAGGAAGGCGGAGGCTGCGAAGGACACGTAGGTGAAGGTAACCCAGGCGCTGCTATGGGGCTGGCCGTTCTGGTTCATGATGGTCTCCTGTTGGGTCGAATGACGATGGAACTGGGATCAAGCGGTCTGCGCGCGCCTGGACTTCAGCCGCGCCAGCACGTCGTCCGCTGTCGTCTTGAGCCGGGGGCCGAAGCCCTGCTCGGCCAGTCTCTCGGCGGTGGCGAGCGGTCCGGTCGCGGCATCGAGCTCGACCAGCGCGTCGTCGGCAGCCTGGGCTTCCATCTGGCGCTCGCGCAGACGCTTCAGCGTGCTCTCAGCTTCCGGCAGCGTGGATTCGTAGGGACGCGCGGCCTCGATGCCGCTGCGTCGGAGCGAGCGCACGGCTTCCGAGGCGCGGGCAAGGCGCCGGCCGCGATCGAGCTCGGTGATGCGGGCTTGCGCGGTGGCGACATGGCGCTTCAGCCTGGCGATCTCGGTTGCGAACAGCGCGCGTGCCGTCATCGCCGCATCACGATCGGCTTCGAGGCCGGCGATGGCTTCGGCGGCTTCCTTGGCGAGATCCTCGCGGCCGCCGTCGAGCGCGGCCACGGCGCGGGTCTCGAGATCGGCGATGCGGGCACAAGTCGTCTCGAGCTTGCGGCCCTCCTGCTGGTCCTGCGCAATCGCCAGCGCCAGCGTCCGTTTGCTGCGCTCCACCGCGGCGGCGGCATCGCGCATCTGCTGATCGAGGATCAGCAGGGCCGTACGGTCCTCCAGCTCCTCACCTGCTGCGGCCACGCTGCCGCGGAAAAGCGTCACGACGGTCTTGAACATCTGCAGCTCCCTGTTTTATGAGCGTTGCTCACAAGTGCTTTGTAGCAGGAAACTTGAACATCGTTCAATATATTTTTGAGCGATGCTCAAGAATTTGGGCGCGCGATGGCTAAGACCTTGGAACGTCGAGAGAAACTTCGGACGGATCTGATCCTGGCGGCCGAGCGAATGATTGCCGAGCGGGGGTTGGCGGGCCTGAAAACCCGCGATCTGGCCCGCGAGATCGGCTGCGCCAATGGAGCGGTCTACAATCTCGTCACCGACGTGGACGAACTCGTGCTGCGGGTCGGCTCGCGCACGCTGCATCGCCTCGACGAGGCGCTTAGCGCGGCGGAAAGCGCGGGCGACCCGTCGCCGCAGCAGACGCTGATCCGCATCGCCATCGGCTATTGCGATTTCGCCGCCGAGAACCTCGAGCTCTGGCGCGCGCTGTTCGAGCACCGCATGGCGGCCGACAAGGTTCTCCCCGACTGGTCCGTGAACGACCAGCTGCAACTGTTCCGTCACATCCATCAGCCGCTGGCGCAGCTGTTGCCCGGGCGCAGCCAGGAGGAACTCGGCGTCACCGCGCGTAGCCTGTTCTCGGCCGTGCATGGCATGGTGGCGCTGGGGCTGGAGCAGAGGCTGGTCGCCGTGCCGCTGCCGGCGCTGCGCAAGGAGATCGCGGGCCTCGTCCGCGCGATGATCGACGGGCTGGCCGCGCGCGCGGCGTGAGGAGTGAAGAGGATCGGCGGCAGCTGACTAAAATTTCGCCTGTCGCATCGCAAGGCGTGCGCATAGCCTTCGGCCGTCCCTCACCTCTTCCCGGAGCCTCTCATGCCCCTCCTCATCCGCGGCGGCACCGTCGTCAATCACGATCATTCGCGCCGCGCGGACGTGCTGATCGACGGCGAGACCATCGTCGCGGTCGGCCCGTCGATCGAGGCGCCCACGGGCACCGAGATCGTCGATGCCGGCGGCGCCTATGTCATCCCGGGCGGGATCGATCCGCACACCCATCTCGAAATGCCGTTCATGGGCACCGTCACCGCCGACGATTTCGAATCTGGAACCAAGGCGGCGCTCACCGGCGGCACCACCATGGTGGTGGATTTCTGCCTGCCCGATCCCGGCCAGTCCATGCTCGCGGCCTATCAGGAGTGGCGGCACAAATCCGAGAAGGCGGCCAGCGACTACGGCTTCCACATGGCGGTGACGTCGTGGTCGAAGCAGATCCATGACGAGATGGAGACCGTGGTCAAAACCTACGGCATCAACACTTTCAAGCATTTCATGGCCTACAAGGGCGCGCTGATGGTGAACGACGACGAGCTCTACAACTCGTTCGCGCGCTGCGCCCATCTCGGCGCCATGCCTGTCGTCCATGCCGAGAATGGCGACGTCGTCGCCTTGATGCAGGAGGCGCTGATCGCGCGCGGCGTCACCGGCCCGGAGGGCCACGCCTATTCACGGCCGCCGGAGGTCGAGGGCGAGGCGACCAACCGCGCCATCATGATTGCGGACATGACCGGCACGCCGGTCTACATCGTGCACGCCAGCTGCCGCGAGGCGCACGAGGCGATCGCTCGCGCGCGGGCTGCTGGAAAGCGGGTCTATGGCGAGCCGCTGATCCAGCATCTGCTGCTCGACGAAAGTGAATATCAGAACCAGGATTGGGATCATTCCGCGCAGCGCGTGATGTCGCCGCCGTTCCGTGACAAGTCGCACCAGGACAGTCTCTGGGCAGGCCTGCAGTCCGGCTCGCTGCAGGTCGTCGCCACCGACCATTGCGCTTTCACGACCGAGCAAAAGCGCTTCGGCCTCGGCGATTTCAGGAAGATCCCCAATGGCACCGGCGGCCTCGAAGATCGCCTCGCGCTATTGTGGACCGCGGGCGTCACCACCGGACGACTTACGAAGGAGGAGTTCGTCGCGGTGACCTCGGCGAACATCGCTCGCATTCTCAACATCTATCCGCGCAAGGGAGCCGTGGCAGTCGGCTCGGATGCCGACGTCGTGGTATGGGACCCCAAGGCGAGCAAGACCATCAGTGCGAAGCGGCAGATGAGCCGGATCGACTACAATGTGTTCGAGGGCTTTTCCTGCACGGGTGGGCCGGCGGCAACGCTCTCGCGCGGCCGCCTCGTCTGGAAGGACGGCGATTTGCGCGCCGAGGCCGGCGACGGCCGCTACGTCGAACGTCCCGCCTTTTCGCCGGTGCATGTGGCGAACTCGACCTGGAAGGTGCTGACCGCCCCGCGCGCGGTCGCACGCGGAGCGGTGACGCCGTAGCGATCAGGCCGCCTTGCCCGCCTGCAGCCGGTCGAGCACCGGCAGCAGCTCGGACGGATCGGGGCGGTGCGTGTAGTCCGGGTTCACTTCGGCATAGGCGATGACGCCGTCGCGGCCGATGACGTAGCGTGCCGGCATCGGCAACACCCAGGACGAATCGTCGTTGAACGTCGGCAGATCGTTCTTGAAGCTCTTGTAGAGTGCGACCAGCTCGTCCGAGAGCGCGAAGCGGATACCGAAGGCGTCGGCGACCTCGCTCCGGACATCGCTGAGGATCGGGAACGACAGCTTGTTGTCGCGCTGCGACTTGCGGCTGTTCGGCGCGGTCTGCGGTGAAATCGCGACCAGGCTGGCGCCTCGTGCGGTGATCTCCGCCAGCGCGTCCTGAAGCGCCTGGAGCTCGAGGTTGCAGTACGGGCACCAGACGCCGCGATAGAACGACATGACCAGCGGTCCCTTCGCGAGCAGGTCGCGCGAGGCGACGGGCTTGCCGTCCGGGTCTTTCAGGTTGAAGTCGGGCGCGATGTCGCCGGCCTTCTTCGCACGCTGCGCCTGTCCACCCGCAATCAGTTCGGCGGTAGCGCGGTGCATGGTTTCGAGCGCCTCCCTGGTCGGCTTGAGCGGGAAACGTCCGCCTTCGAAATCGGCTTTGAAGGCATTGAGCTTGTCTTGCAGGGCCATTGCGAAACTCCATCGGTTGCTGTTGGCCCGCTCTATCTGGATCATTTGGGAATGAAGGGGTATACGGTCCACACGGACAATATTTATTTGGATTTCAAATGAGTGACCGATTGCAGGAATTGGCCGTTTTCGTCCGGGCGGCGGAGAGCGGCAGCTTTTCAAAGGCGGCGCGCGAGCTCGGCCTGTCGCAGCCTTCGGTGTCACGCATCATCGGCGAGCTGGAGACCCGGCTCGGCGTCAAGCTGTTGCTGCGCACCACGCGCCGCATCACCGCGACCGACGCCGGCGCGCTGTTCCTGACCCGCGCGCGCGAAGTGCTCGCCGACATCGAGGATGCCGAGGACGCCGCGCGCGGGATCGACTCCCTGCGCGGCACGATCCGCATCACCATGCCCATCGTCTACGGCACGAGGCACATCATCCCGCGCCTGCCTAGATTCCTCGATGCGCATCCCCTGCTGCGCGTCGAGCTATCGGTTGCCGACGAACGGCATAACCTCGTCGTGGAAGGCACCGACGTCGCGATCAGGCTCGGCCCGTTGAGCGACTCCGGCTTTGGCGCGCGGAAGCTTGCGACCCTGCCGCGCTTTCTCGTCGCAGCTCCGTCCTATCTGGCCAAACGCGGCATCCCGAAGACGCCGGCCGACCTCGCCTCGCACGACTGCATCTTCGGCCCTGGCCTGTTCGGCCATACCACCTGGTCGTTTACCCGCAACAGCGCGGAGACCTCGGTCGACGTCCGCGGCCGCATCACCACCGATTCCGGCCCCGGCGTGTTCGCGAGCGTTCTGGCCGGGCTCGGCATCGCAATGACCTCGCCGGTGATGGCCGGTCCGGAGATCGAGGCGGGCGCACTGGTGCCGGTATTGAAAAGCTACAAGCTTGCGCCGGTCGACGTATATGCCGTGTTCCCGGCGGGCCCGCGTCCCTCGACCAAGGTGCGCGCGCTGGTCGACTTCCTGGCTGACGCGTTGAGATAGGCCAGGAGCGGATGCGACGCCGTGAAGCGCGGCTGATGGCATGCCCCTTGCCTCTTTAGAATGCAGATTTCTCGCAAAAGAGGCACCGATGAGCGCATCACCTTTCGACATCAATCGCCGCGATCTGGTGCTTGGCGGCCTGGGTGCTGCCGGTATGGCAGCATTCGCTCCGTCTCTCGCATGGGCGCAGGGCCGAGCCGAGACGCTGCTGGTGGTGCAGGAGCTCGGGCCGAACTCGCTGGACATGCAGGGCGTCGGCTCCAACCAGACGGTCAATGGCCTGTCCTGGAATTGCTATGACCGCCTGCTGACCTATGCCTCCAAGACGCTGCCCGATGGGACGGTCTCGTATGACCGCGAGAAGCTCGCGCCGGAACTGGCCGAGAGCTGGGAGGTCGCGGCCGACGGCATGTCCTGCACCTTCAGGCTTCGCAAGGACGCCAAATTCCACGACGGTACGCCGGTGACGGCGAAAGACGTCAAATGGTCGTTCGACCGCGCCGTGAAGGTCGGCGGCTTCCCGACCTTCCAGATGTCGGCTGGATCATTGGAGAAGCCCGAGCAGTTCGTTGTGGTCGACGACCACACCTTCCGCATCGACTATGTCCGCAAGGACAAGATGCTGCTGTTCAACGTCGCCGTGGTCGTGCCCTTCATCATCAATTCCGAACTCGCCAAAAAGAATGCGACGGCGGAAGACCCCTGGGCGTTGGCCTGGCTCAGGACCAACGAGGCCGGCGGCGGCGCGTACCGGATCGAGAGCTGGAAGGCGGGCAGCGAGACCGTGCTGGCGCGCTTCGACGACTGGAAGAGCGGACCGCTGCCGAAGGTCAAGCGCGTGATCGCGCGCGACGTTCCTTCCGCCGGCACCCGGCGTGCCATGCTGGAACGGGGCGATGCGGATATTTCCAGCGGCTTCGCGCCGCGCGATTTCGAGCAGATTATCAAGGAGGGTAAGGTCAAGGTCTCGGGCGTGCCGATCCCGAACGCGCTCTGGTACGTGGCGCTGAATTCGGCCAAGCCGCCGTTCGACAATGCCAAGCTGCGCCAGGCCATCGCCTGGGCGATGCCCTACGAGCAGATCCAGAGCAGCGCCTTCTTCGGGCGCGCCGTTCCGATGTACGGCGGCGCGGCCGACGTCTCAAAGCCGGTCTGGCCGCAGCCGTTCCCCTACGTCACCGATCTCGACAAGGCCAAGGCTCTGATGAAGGAGGCGGGATTCGAATCCGGCCTGGAAACGACGCTGTCGCTCGACACCGGCACCGCCACCGTCGGCGAGCCGACCGCGATCCTGATCCAGGAGAGCCTCGCCAAGATCGGCATCAAGGCGGCAATCGAAAAGATCCCCGGCGCGAACTGGCGCACGACGCTGAACAAGAAGGAGCTGCCACTCGCGCTCAACCGCTTCAGCGGCTGGCTCGACTATCCCGAATATTACTTCTACTGGAATTTCCACGGCAACAACTCGATCTTCAACATCTCCTCCTACCAGAACAAGGAGATGGACGCGCTGATCGACAAGGCGCGCTTCACCGCCGATAGCGCGGAGTACGACAGGTGCGTGAAGGATTTCATCGCGCTCTGCATGCGCGACGTCCCCGTCATTCCGCTCAACCAGCCGATCCACGACGTCGCCATGCAGAAGAGCGTGAGCGGCTACGAATTCTGGTTTCACCGCGAGCCGGACTACCGCCAGTTTGCAAAGGGCTAGTTGCGACGCGCGACGCTGATTACGGCCGACGAGGCGCGTGCCTGCGCGGTCGGAAAACCGCGTTCCAGCCGCGCCGCACTCGCCTGCAGCATCGCCGCATCGAGCCTGCCCTGCCGCGATCCCTCCAGCGCGCAGGCAAAGACCCGATAGAACTGCGCGCCGTCATAGGCGACCAGCAGCAGATCGACGCCGGCATTGATCGCCTCGACCACGGCCTTGCAGACGTCATTCTGGTAGATCGCGCCCATCACGAGGTCGTCGGTCATCACCATGCCCTGGTATCCCCATTTGTCGCGGATGATTCCTTGCACGACCTGCTTCGAATGCGATGCGGCGCGATCGGGATCGACGGCGGTGAGCGTGACATGGCCGACCATGAGGGCGCTGCGCGAATGCGACAACACTTCGCGGAACGGGAGCCAGTCGGTTGCCTCCAACTCCTTCACCGGCGTGTTGAGACTGGCACTGAAATGATGCGTGTCGGTCCGCACGCGGCCGATGCCGGGAAAATGCTTGAGCGTGGCGCCGACGCCTGTCTCCTCCAGTCCGCGCACATAGGCGCTCGCGATCGTGCTGACGACGACGGGATCGGTCGCAATCGCGCGCCGGCCGATCAGCGTGTGGAAATCGAGGCGGTTGCGCCGCTGCGGCGGCTTGAGGTCGAGCACCGGCGCAAGGTTGAGATTGACGCCGAGGCCCGCAAGCTCGCGGCCGTGAATGCGGCCGAACTCTTCCGCCCTGGCCTGCTGCTCGTCGGGAGCGAGCCCGGTCAGCGTCGCGAGCGCCGGCACCTTGGTCAGCGGCGGCGCGAGATGTCCGACGATGCCGCCTTCCTGGTCCGCAGCGACGATTAGCGGCGGCAGGCCGGCGGCGCGCCGCTTGTCCTGGAGCGCGGCGATTTCGGCGCGCAGCGCCTCGATGGGCCGGCGGCGGATGTTGTGCCGGGTGACATAGACGCCGCCGATCAGGCCCCGTTCCGCAAGGCGCGCGACCTCGGGAAAGGAGGAATAGCCGACCATGAAGTGCGGCCCAAGCTGCCGCGCCTCGGTGGCGCTGGCGGCAAGGACGTCGCGCTTGCGCAGCTCGAATTTCAGATGCGCGGCGGCCATCAGCAGCGGCGGCAGGCACCACAGCAGGACGAACAGCTTGCCCGCGAAGCTGCGCCAGCGACCTCTCCACAGCAGGACGATGACGATGAGGAGGCTTGCGGCGACAAGAGCGATGTTTCCCCCGCCGCGCAGCGGGACCAGATAGGGATCGTTCTTGTTTGCGGCCGCGAATGCAACGAAGGGCACGGCGAGCCAGAGCAGGACGAGACCGACACGGCGAAGGAATTGCATGATGCACCACATGCGATGGCGATGAATGCTTCGCACCTATCAAGGCGATCTCCGCTGCGCGAGAGGCAAAAGCGTGCCTGCACGAAATCTGCAAAAGACTCCTGAAACCGTGCAGACGATGATCCCGCCTTCTGCACAAGCGCCGTTCAGAGTTCGTGATGTCGCCCATCACGAAAGGTGTTCTGGACATGACGAGCCTGGCTTCGACGATCGCAGCGGACATCCAGCGGGACAGGCATTCCTCGATTCCAGCTAAGCTCGGCTGCACGCTGGCACTTGCCGCGTTCGCGGACTGGCTGTTCTACGGCCAGCGGATCGGGCTGTCGCTGACGCTCTTTGCGCTCGCGGTTGCATGCGTATCGGTTCTGTCCAATCAAGCCTCGCTTGATCTGCGTCGCGCGGGACTCGGCGCAGCTGTTCTCGTGGCCGGCCTCGTGCCGGCCGTCGAGGAGCTCAACACCCTGTCGTTCCTGATCCTCATGGCGTCGTTGACGATTGCCCTGCTGCTCGCGACCAATTCGGAGACGACCGGGCTCGCCGACCGCGCCCGCGCGCTCCGCAATCTTGTCCTGATCGGCCCCTTCAGGTTCTTCCCGGAGGCGCTGCAGGTTTTCAACATGTCGGCCTTCACCCGCGGCATCGCGCTCTGGCTATTTCCGGTGACGCTCGGCACCGTGTTCGTCGCGCTGTTCGCCGCCGCCAATCCCGTGATCGAGCAGTGGGTTTCGCTGCTCAATCCGAAGATCATCCTCGACTATGTCAGCATCCCGCGCATGCTGTTCTGGATCCTGATGCTGGCGCTGGTCTGGCCGTTCATCCATGTGCGCTGGCGGCGCCGCAAGGTCGTCATCCCGGCCGCGGCCGACGGCCCCGTGCCGCCGCGGCTCCCGCCCTTCGTCTCGGCCGAATTTCTGGGGGCTCCCACCATCCTGCGCTCGCTGATCCTGTTCAACCTGCTGTTCGCGGCGCAGTCCGTGCTCGACGGCATCTATCTCTGGGGCCACGCGGCGCTGCCCGACAATGTGACCTATGCCTGGTACGCCCATCGCGGCGCCTATCCGCTGATCGTGACAGCGCTGCTCGCTGCCGCGTTCGTGCTGGTCGCGATGCGCCCCGGCGGCCCCGCCGAGAAATCCGGGGTGATCCGGCCGCTGGTCTATCTCTGGGTCGGGCAGAACGTGCTGCTTGTCGCCTCGTCCATTCTCCGGCTCGACCTCTATGTCGACGTCTACATGCTGACCTATTGGCGCATCGCGGCTTTCATCTGGATGGGATTGGTGGCGCTGGGCCTGATCCTGATCGTCGCGCGCATCGCCCTCGACCGGTCCAACCAATGGCTCGTCGGTGCCAACCTGATCGCGTTAACGATCGTGCTCTATGGTTCCGCGCTGGTGAACTTCGATGCGTTCATTGCCGACTACAATCTGAGCCACAGCAGCGAGACGGGGGGCACGGGCGTGAAGATCGATGCCAACTACCTCCTCACCTTGGGCCCGCAGGCACTGCCTGCGATCGACAAGGTCATCGCGCTTCGCGGCGGCGATTACTGTCTTGCGGGACGTCGCGACCGGCTTGTAGAAAGTCAGCGGCAGGACCTGGCGTGGCGTGCCTGGGGCTTTCGGAGCTGGCGGCTGCAGCGCCGGCTGGACGCGCAGGCCAAGGGCCAGCCCGGCAATCAGCCGGCGGGGTGAGCGGAGACTCTTTTGGCGCATCGCATTCTCATCGTCGACGACGAAGGCCACATCCGCGAGGTCATCCGCGTCGCTCTGAAGAAGGCCGGCATGGACGTGATCGAGGCCCGCGACGGCAAGGAGGCCCTGCTCCGCTTTGCCGCCGACAAGCCGGACCTGATCGTGCTCGACATCGGCATGCCCGAGTTCGACGGCCTCGACGTCTGCCGCGAGATTCGCAAGGGTTCGGACGTGCCGATCCTGTTCCTGTCGGCGCGCGACGAGGAGATCGACCGCATCCTCGGCCTCGAGATCGGCGGCGACGATTACGTGACAAAACCGTTCAGCCCGCGCGAGCTGGTGGCGCGGGTCAATGTCATCCTGCGCCGCCTCAGCCCGCGCAACGGCGAGGCCAAGGCCGGGCCCGCGGCGCTGGTGCAGGGTGGTCTCCTGATCGATCCCGAGCAGCATGTCGCGACCTTCGCCGGCACGCCGCTGAAGCTCACCGCGATCGAATTCGGGATCCTGCGCGCCTTCCTGACCCGGCCGACCTCGGTGTTCAACCGCGAGCAGCTGATGCGGGCGGCCTATCAGCTCAACATCCAGGTCTCCGACCGCACCATCGACAGCCACATCCGCAATATCCGCGCCAAGCTGGCGGCGCTGGCCTGCGAGAACGTGATCGAGACCATCCATGGCGTCGGCTTCAAGCTCGGCCGCTGCGAGAAAGAGGCATGAGCGCGGCGCCCGACAAATGGCGGCCGTCGCTGACCCTCGTGATCTTCACGGTGCTGGCGACCGTCGGCGTGCTGCCGCTGGTCGGCCTGTTCTTCTTCCGCCTCTACGACAACCAGCTGATCCGCCAGACCCAGGCCGAGCTGATCGCGCAGAGCCGCGTGCTGGCGACCATCTATGCGCAGGAGGTCACGGCCCGGCTCGACAGCGGCCTGACGCTCGGCGCCGAGGTGCCGCCGAACGTGCTGCCCGATCCCGGCGACCAGGTCACCCCGATCCGCCCCGCGCTCGACCTCACTGCCAACGATTTGCTCCGCCGGCGGCCCGATGCGCTGCCGGCGCCGCAAGCAGCGCAGGCTGCTTATGTCGAGATCGGTGCCAGGCTGACGCCGATCATCCGCGAGACTCAGAAGGTGACGCTGGCCGGCTTTCGCATCCTCGATCCGCAGGGCGTGGTGATCGCCGGGCGGCAGGAGGTCGGGCAGTCGCTCGCCCATATCGAGGAAGTCGCGGACGCGCTGCGCGGGCAGTATCGCGCCACCTTGCGCAATCGCGTCCCGGACAAGCCGCCGCCGCCGATCTATTCGTTCAGCCGCGGCCTCGGCGTGCACGTGTTCTCGGCGATGCCAGTCATCGTCAACAACCGCGTTGCCGGGGTGATCTACACGACGCGGACGCCGAGCAACATCTTCGACCATCTCTACCAGGAGCGGGCTAAGTTCGTGCTGGCCGGGCTCGCCGTGATCCTCGGCACCATCGCGATCGGCCTCGTATTCTCGCGCACGATCACACTGCCGATGCGCGAGCTGATCGACCGCGCGGCGCGGATCGGCCGCGGCGACCGTGAGGCGTTCCGGCCGCTCCGGCACTACGGCACGCGGGAGTTCGCGCAGCTTTCGCACAGCTTCCTCGGCATGGCCGAGCAGCTGGCGCGGCGCTCCGACTATATCGCGACCTTCTCGGCCCACCTCACCCACGAGCTGAAATCGCCGCTGACCTCGATCAAGGGCGCGGCCGAGCTGTTGCAGGACTCGGTACAGGGCAAGGCCGGCAGCCTGACGCCGGCCGAGCAGACCACGTTCATCGCCAACATCCTGTCCGATACGCAGCGGCTGGAGGCGATGGCGCAGCGGCTGCGCGAGCTCGCGCGCGCCGAAAGCCTGCCGCAGAACGAGCGCACCGAGCTTGGACCCGTGATCGCCGATCTCAGGAGCCGGTTTCCGGCCAGCGCGATCGAAGCCAGCGGCAGCCTCGACCGGACTATCGGCATGTCCTCGGAGAAGGCGCTGATCGTGCTGTCGCACCTCGCCGACAACGCGATGAGGCACAAGGCCGGGACGATCAGGCTGGAGGCGGTGGACGCGCGCACGACCCTGTTGGTGACGGTCAGCAACGACGGCGAGCCGATCTCGGCCCCAAACCGCGACAGGATTTTCGATGCGTTCTTCACCACCCGCCGCGACCAGGGCGGTACCGGGATGGGCCTTGCGATTGCACGTGCGGTGATGGCGAGCCATGGCGGCTCGATCAGGCTCAAGCCAACCGACGCCGGCGCGGCCTTCGAACTTCAATTCCCCGTAGCCTAGATCGCAAACACCCAGGCGGCGACGATGGTGCCGATGGTGACAAGACCGGCGATGGTCCAGCCGGCGGCGTATTCCAGCTCGGGATGACCGGTCGCCCGCATGATCTCTGCCGGATCGGCGGTATGCTTCTCTGCCATGACAGCCTCGCACGTTACTTCCCGCGTCAATAGATAAGTCGCATCAGCCGCCATTAGGTTCCATCACGGAAATGCGAGGAATGACGCAGCTAGGTTTGTTCACTGATCCGCAGGAAGGCCCGTCCGGCCTTCGCTATGCGGACAATTTTATCGACGCCGCCACTGAGCAGGATCTGATCGGCCGCATCGCAGCATTACCACTCCAGCGCTTCCAGTTCGGCGCCTTCGAGGGTAACCGGCGGGTGGCATCCTTCGGCTACCGCTACGACTATTCGCTGCAACGGCTCACCGAGGCGGAGCCCATCCCGGACTGGGTGCGCCCCGTCGCGCGGCAGGTCGAGGCCTGGGCGGGCCTCGCAGAGGGCAGCGTGCGGCAGGTGCTGTGCACCGAATACGAGACCGGTGTCGGCATCGGCTGGCACCGCGACAAGCCGCATTTCGACAAGGTGCTCGGCCTATCGCTCGGCTCTCCCTGCAAATTCCGCTTCCGCCGGCGCAGCGGCGAGACGTGGCAGCGCCACACGCTCGAGGCCCTGCCGCGCTCGCTCTACCTGATGGACGGCGAGTCGCGATCCGAGTGGGAGCACAGCATCCCGCCGGTCGAGGCGACCCGCTACTCCGTCACCTTCCGGACGATGAAGCGGACGTGACAGTCCCTCCCAAACAAAAGTGCGAAAACAACCCCATGCACAGTAGAAGGCGGTTTCCGGCGCGGAGCGAGGCCGCGTGACGCAACGGCTTGACTCATCGGTGCAAAACGGCCGCTCCGCGCAACCGGAGCGAAGCGCGCGTCTTGCCTTCCAAATCCGGTTGCATGCTAGACTGCAACCAATCCACGGCAGGAGGGAAGCATGGCCGACAACAAGGCAAAGCGGGGCGGAGCGGACCGCGCGCTGATCGCGCTCACCGAGAAGTACGAAGTCGCCTACTGGTCGAAGAAGTTCAAGGTGACGCCGGCCAAGCTGAAATACGCCGTCAAGAAGGTCGGCCACTCCGCCAGGAAGGTCGAGGAATACATCAAGCTCCAGAAGCACCGTGCCGCCGACAAGAGCCGGATCGCGCTCAGCGAGGCCTATGAGGTCCGCTACTGGTCGAAGAAGTTCAAGATCACCCCGGCCAAGCTGAAGGCCGCGGTCGCCGCGGCCGGCCACTCCTCCAAGAAGGTGGAAGCCTATCTCGCGGCCCAGAAGGCGGCGAAGAAGGCCAAGAAGGCCAAGAAGGCGGTCAAGAAGACTGCGAAGAAGACGACCAGGCGAAAGAAGGCCGCGTGAAGTCTTGGGGTAAAGGCATGACGCCCGGTCAAGCGATCCTCGCCTGCGCCACCGTTCTTGCCGGCACGTTCCCCCTCGCCGCCTCCGCCGGCACGCCCGGAAAGGTCTCCGGCGCGACCGCGCTGGCGCTCGCGGGCGTGATCGCGCCGCTGTCGCCGGACCTCACCGCGCCCGAGAAGAAGGCGGTGGCGATGCTGTTCGCCGCCAGTGCCGACGTTCCCTACAAGAAGGCCATCGTGGTGACCGCGGACCGGATCGTCTGCCGCACCGGCAATGTCGACATCACCATTCGCAATTGCGAGGTGACCTTCGGAAAGAAGGTCAAGACCGTGAACGGCTCCACCGCCAACGAGATCTTCGCCACCGAGGCGCTGGCTGGCGTGCCGCCCGACGGCGCGGCGGGCTCGAATTTCGAGAGCCTATCCAAGCTGAGCTGCACGATCGATCCCAATGCGATCAGGCGCAAGGACGGCAGCGGGGCCGATTGCACGTTCCAGCCGGGGAATTGATGCAAGGCCGGCGCACCGCCTGCCGGTGCCGTGAAATCGCCCCAACACCAGCTAACTAATATGGCGAATTGAGAAGACAGGCCAAACGCGGGCGCCAATATCGGACACGCAGGGCCCGGCAATTATCATGAAGAATTACCTCGCATTTCTCCTTGTTCTGACCGTCACCGCAGCCTCCGCGCATGGTCCGGTGCCGGTGCGGCTGAGCGCGCCGTCCGATCAGGTTCGGATCGGCCTCACCGATTCCGACACCACAGCCGGCGGCACCGCGCGGCTGTGCGAGCAGGTCACCTTCTCGCGCGGCCTGCGTTACGGCGAGAGCGAAGCCAATGTGCTCGATGTCGCCACCAGTGCGACCAAGGCGGACACGCCGCGGCCGGTGCTGCTGTTCGTGACCGGCGACACCTTCACCGGCGACCGCGCCGCGCCGGAGCTGTCGCGCCAGATCCAGGACCAGGCGATGTGCTTTGCCGCGCGCAACGACATGATCGGAGTCCGCGTCAACTATCGACTGGCACCGTCGGCGACCTGGCCGATGGGGGCGACCGATGTCGCGGCGGCGCTGTCCTGGATCCACGGCAATATCGACCTGTTCAATGGCGATGCCCGCGAGATCGTCGCGGTCGGCTATGGCGCCGGCGCCTTCCACCTCGCAACCCTGCTGGCGCATCCCGAGTTGCAGACCGACCGCGCCGACGTTGCCGGCGTCGTGCTGGTGTCGGGCTTCTACCGCGTCGGCAAGGATGCCAGTGACAGCGAGAAGGCCTATCTCGGGACGGACGCGACCCAGTACGACAAGCGGTCGGTCTTCCCCGGCATTCTCAATGTCGACGTGCCGATCGTGCTGGCCTGGGCCCCCGACGATTCCGCCGGCCTCGTGGCCCAGGGCGAGACGCTGAAGAAGACGCTCTGCGGTGCCGGCCACTGCCCGCGCAGCGCGCTGCTGCGCAGCCGCGACGGCATCGCCGCCGCGTTCGGCCTGGACGGCTCGGGCGACAGCCTCTCCGAGCCGACGCTGCTGCTGGTGCATCAGCTCGAGGCGCGCGGGCTGCCGTAGGCGTTGCGCCGGCCCCCCACTCTCACCTTTTGCTGGGCCACCCCTCTCCCCACCCTCCCCCGCAAGGGGGGAGGGAGCGCGGTGTGCCTCCACGACGACAGCTCGTTTCAAAATGCCATTTGAACACGTCGCGGCGCGTCAGTACGCCTGCCGCTTTCGGCTGCGCTGCTTTGAAGCGGGCGGACCCGGCCACAGGATCGCCAAACGCTTGACCTAGATCAACTCGCCTAAGTACGGGATGAGCCGACCTCGTTGGGGGCCAACGACAAGGTGTCGAACATGCGCGTCACCGGCAGACTATTGTTCGTCTCGATTGCCGCCGTCGCGTCGCTCGGCGCGATGTCGCAACAGCAGCACTCCGAGCAACCGGCAAGCGACAAGGAGATCCGCATCGGCAATGTCATGCCGTATTCGGGACCGCTGTCGGAATTCGGCGCGATCGGCCAAGCGGAGGCCGCCTATTTCGACATGATCAACGCGCGCGGCGGCATCAACGGCCGCAAGATCCGCTTCATCACCCGCGACGATAATTCCGATCCGGCAAGCGCGCTGGAGCTGACGCGCGGCCTGGTCGAGAAGGACGAGGTGCATTTGATGTTTGGCTCGTTCGGCACGCCCGGCAATATCGCCACGCGCTGGTACCTGAACGAGAAGAAGATCCCGCAACTGTTCGTCGCCTCCGGCGACGAGGAGCTGAGCCAGGCCAAGGCGTTTCCCTGGACCATGGGCTGGCAGCCGTCGTTCCGCTCGGAGGGGCGCATCTACGCCAACTACATCCAGGCCTATTACCCGAAGAAGAAGATCGTCGTGCTGTGGCAGAACGACCAGTTCGGCCGCCTGCTCTATAAGGGCATCCAGGAAGGTCTCGGCGATCTGAACCGTCAAGTCCTCGTCGACATCGCCTTCGACATGACGGACGAGCATCTCGACGGGCACGTCTCGATCCTCAAGCGTTCCGGCGCCGACGTCTTCATCTTCCTCGGCGTTCCCTCGACGGCCTCCAAGGTGATCAAGCTGGCGGCCTCGCTCAAATGGCGTCCGGTCTTCATCGTCAACGATGCCTCCGCCTCGATCGCCAATGCGATGGCGCCTGCAGGACTGGAGAATTCGGCCGGCGTGGTCTCGGCGGCCTTCCTGAAGGACCCCAGCGATCCCGCATGGAAGGACGACCCCGCCATGAAGGAATGGTTCGCCTTCATGGACAAGTACCACCACGTCGAAAGCACCAACAACAGCGCCGCGCTCTACGGCTACGCCGCGGCCGAGGCACTGACGCAGGTGCTGAGGCAGTGCGGCGACGATTTCTCGCGCGACAACATCATGCACCAGGCGGCGTCGCTGAAGAGTTATCAGCCGTCCGTCGCGCTGCCCAACATCAGGATGAGCACCTCGCCGGAGCGCTATCTGCCGATCCGGCAGATGCGGCTGGTTCAGTTCGACGGGCGTTCGTGGCAGCCTTTTGGGGACGTGATCGAGACGGCGTTCACGGAAGGCGCGGCAAGGTGAGGTGATTCACCGGCCGCGACAGGGTTCGAGCTATCGAACTAGTCCTCACCCGACACTGGATAGCGCCACCAGGTCGTGGCGTCTTCGGTCGGCATGGCATCCAAAGTCGGCATCCTGCTCCTGGGAGGATGCCCACCAGTCGTGATGATTCGCCCGACGTCATCGATAACGGCTCGACTTGTTGCGAAGGTGCTATGATTCAAGTCGAACATGTAGGCTCCCACCGCCGACATATCGATCGTTTCGACGCCGTCTACGAGCACCGGCCCAACGCCATCCCGCACATACCCCATTCGATTTGTCGAGCCGGATTTGCCGATCGAGACGCGCAACGCCCAATCCTTGGACGAAGCATAGAGCGTAACCTTCTCGGCGGACGCCTTGATCTGTTCCGCGCGCTGCTTGTAAAGATCTCCACTGACGTCCGACGCGGCAAATATCAGCTCGGACAGCCCCAGCTTCGTGCCCGTAAGCGCCGCTTGTTGCAGGGCCCCGATCGTCACTTCGCTTCCCAGACTGTGAGCAATGACGACCACCTTCTTCGCATCCGTCTCCTGGGTAACCAGCTTCAAGAGATCAAATAGATAATCGGACGAAAGCAACGCGCTCTCTCGGTCATAGTCATATTTGAGCATGCCGGCCTTCGACGGCCACGAGAAGATAACAACGCGTCCCTTGTAATGAACGTCCCAGGCGATTTGTGCAGCCCTGAACGCGGCATCCTGAAATGACACATTGTATCCGTGCACAAAGACCATCACGCTGTCGCTTCCCTTCAATTGAGACACGAAGGCTTCGCGTGTGAGCGTTGAAATTGACTGCACCATGAAGTGCTTGTTGGCGCCCTCGGATTCTTGAATCAGCCCGAAAAAGCGCATTTGCGGACGCTCCACCAATCCGAGGCGATGGATGCCCGGGATGCTCACATCCAGAAGACCGAAGGTGGGCGAGGTGCTGCGCTCGTAGGTAATCTGACTGACCGTAAGCGGGGCGCCATCTTTGATTTTTCGATTGGTCGAGAAATAGACTCGCACAACGCCCTTGATCGGCGGCGCTGGCGAGCCACCAACCTCCGGCAGAGGGTCGCGAGCCGGTCGTAAGATCGGTCGAGAGTAACGCACGAAGCATCGCTCTCCAGAGCAGTACATCCGCTCGGAGACCTTCGCTGGCGCCTCGTCACTCGGATGTCGCGGGTTGGTACGGACGACCACCCTGGCTGGCGACTTAACCCTCTTCGATTTTGCCGCGACCGGCCCACTAAGGTTCTTGTCGAAAGGCTGGTGTGCGCAGCCGAGCACAAAAATACTTGAAATCAGAATTATGAAGAAACGCATCACTCGCCCCCGCAAGCTAGGCTTCTACTTATGCGGGTATTGAATACGATCCCATGCGGCTCGACAAGCCCGGAAGCGCCCCCCTGACGCTCCAACCCTCCGATACCAGCGTGCCTGCCGTCCCCTCACGCCGGCTTCAGCGACGCCAGCGCGTTCTCGAGCAGCGTGCGGACGCGGGCGGCGTCGCCGGATTTCACCACGGCCGGGTCGAGATAGAGCTCGAGGCCGGGCGCGCGCTCGGTGATGATGCCGCTCTTCTCCGCAGCCGCGTCGTTCAGCGCGTCCACCGAATAGGGAATGACCTCGCGGCTGATGCCCTTCATCGTGATCGCCGGCAGCGCGTGGGCGCGGACGATGTCGCTGACGAGGGCGAAGGTCTCGTAGCTCAGCACGATGCCGCCGGGTTCGGCGATCGATTGCAGGCGCGCGGCGAGGTTCGCTTCGGCACCGATGATGGTGTAGTCCATGCGGTCGCTGCTGCCGAAATTGCCGACATTGCAATAGCCGGAATTGATGCCCATGCGCGAGCGGAACGGCTGCTCGATGCCGGACGCCCGCCATTTCGCGTTGAGCTCGGCGAGGCGCTGCTGCATGCGCCAGGCCATCTGCAGGCAGGCCTGCGCGTCGGCGCGGTCGCCCCTGGTCTCGGGGTCGCCGAAGAAGATCAGCATGGCATCGCCGATGAACTTGTCGACGGTGCCGCCATATTCGAGAGCGATCGCCGACATCTCGGTGAAATACTCGTTGAGCAGCTGGGTCAGCTGCTCCGGCTGCAGCCGCTCCGCGGTCGCGGTGAAATTCTGGATGTCGGAGAAGAAGATGGTGAGCTTCTTGCGCTCGGTGTGGATTGTGACGTCCTTCTGGCCGGAGAAGATGCTCTTGTAGACCTGCGGCGGGATGTAGCGCGAGATCTTCATCGACAGCGAGGCGAGGAAGTCGTTGGCGGATTCGAGCTCCTTGTTCATGCCCTTGATGCGGCGCGCCTGGCGGCGCTGCAGCGAGAGGAACGACAGGCCGCTGCCGGCGGCGATCAGGAAATAGGCCAGCAGGAACTTGA
>Ga0102590_1000499_pt1 | contig 85405 bp, 62 predicted proteins | sample AraplaMF_Col_mMF_FD_76859 | JGI IMG/M metagenome (GOLD analysis project Ga0102590, IMG submission 76859) | Arabidopsis root microbial communities from the University of North Carolina, USA - plate scrape MF_Col_mMF | ecosystem: Host-associated > Plants > Roots > Endosphere | place: USA... | reverse complement strand
CTGCGGGTACGTGAGGGCTGGCCGGGCTTTTTGACGGGACATCCGTGTCCCGTCAAAAAGGCGAGGACTCCTGTCCTCGCCCCCTTCGGGGCCTGATCGTCCAGCCCTCACCGCCGCGCCAAGGGGGGTGAAGATCAAGAGCAAGATCAAAAGCCAGAGCAAAAGCGCACAAGCGGAACGCCGCAGGCTACGCCGCGAGCTCTTTCCCCTCGCCCCGCCCTGGGAGGGGGCGGGGCTCGCGGGAACGCTTATGCATGCGAGAAGAAGCACACCACTTGGCCTGACCATTTGTGCATGCGCGAGCGAAGCCGCCATCCTCTGCACACCCCATTGATCCCCCCAATGCCACCGTGCGCACGCTCGTCACCCGGAGACCGCCATGGTCCAACCCCACCGCCAGGCGCTGCTGATCATCGACGTGTTCAACGACTTCCGCTTCGAAGGCGGTGTCGCGCTGGCCGAGCAGTTCCGGCCGGTGATTCCCATGCTCGTGCTGCTGCTCGAACACTTCCGCGGCTGGGGTGTGCCGGTGGTCTTTGTCAACGACAACTTCGATTGCTGGCACGAGGATATGCACGGTGTCATCGCCTACACCCGCGAAGTCGGGCACCCGGTGTCGCGCGAAGCGGCCGATGCGTTGATGCCCAGGCAAGGGGACGTGCGGCTGCTCAAGTCGCGGCATTCGGCGTTCTACCGGACCCAGTTGCCGGCATTGCTCGAACACTTGCTGGTGGAGGAGCTGGTGCTGGCGGGTATCGCGGGTGACGCTTGCGTGCTCACCACGGCGCTGGATGCCCACGTGCATGGCTACAAGGTGGCGGTGGTGCGCGATGGCATCGCCAGCCAGACGCCGGCGCGCAGCCGCCGGGTGTTGGAGCACCTGCACGAGACGCTGGGCATGAAGACGCCCAGCATCGAGGAGCTGGTCAGCCGGGTCCCCCGGGAAGGCCGGCGCTGAGATGGACGCCGTCGGCCGCCATGCGTACGCGGTGGTGCTCGACCAGGGCATGGCGTTCCTGCGCCAGGCGGTAGCTTTCGCGCAACTGGCCATAGCCGAACAGATGCCTTGAAGTGGCCCAGGTGATGCGGGCCACGTCCAGCAGCGGACGGAAATGGCTGTGGCGGAATTGCGCGCCGTAGCGCGAGGGGATGGGCACGGAGACGACGTCGACGCCGGCCTCGCGGCAGGCGCGGATCAGCAGCGAGGCTTCGTAGGCGAAGCCTTCGGTGGTGGTGTCGGCCATCTCGAGCACGGCGGGCGGATACCAGCGCTGGCCGCTCTGCGTATCGGCGATGCCGCGCGCGCAGGCCCAGGAGATGCCCCAGTCGGCCACGCGGTTGGCCAGGTGCCTTGCGCGCGGTTGGCGTTCCGTGTCGAGCATGCGCGCGCCGATCACCAGGCTGCCGGGATGGCGCTTGGCCGCCGCCAGCATGTACGGCACATCGTCGGCCTGGTGCTGGCCGTCGCCGTCCATGGTCAACACCGCTTCGAAACCGCTCTGCCGCGCGGCGCGCAGGCCGGTGCGCAGCGCCTCGCCCTTGCCGTGGCGGCCATCGTGGCGCAGCAAGGTCACGCCGGGGTGGCGCGAGACGATCTTGTGGGTCGCGTCGGTGGAACCGTCATCGACTACGCAGATCGGCACGCCCAGCCGTTGCGCACCGTTGAGCACGCCGCCGATGGCGCGTTCCTCGTTGTGGCAGGGGATCACGATGCACCAGCGCGGAAGGGACGAAGGCATGGCGCGCTCCTGGCGGCGTCAGGTACGCCAGTGTCGGTATAGACGGCGTGGCAGGGCGTGAAAAAGACATGCTGGCGTTCGTTAACGCGCGGCGACTGGCGTAGGTTGGGGTGAGCCGCAGGCGAACCCCAACGTGGCGGTCATGTGTGAGGTCCGTTGGGGTTCGCCTGCGGCTCACCCCAACCTACGCGTTCAATCGGCGCGGGAAGGGCCGCCATACTGCAGCGTATCGGAGATATCCGCCGCCGCCTGGCGCAGATGCTCCAGCGTCAGCTTCTCGCTGATCGCCGAGGCGCGCCGTTCGATGAAGGGCACCGTCAGCGCGCATACCGCGCTGCCATGCTGCAGCACCGGCGCGGACAGGTCGGTCACGCCGTCGACGATATGGCTCGCCGCGGTGGCGTAACCGTGAGTACGCACCTGCGTTGCGTGCCGCAGCAGCTTCTTGCGATCCAGCTCCGGCTCGTGCGCGGCGATCATGTCCAGCCACAGCTTCTGCACTTCGTCGGTCTGGAACGCCAGCAATACATGGCCGGAAGTCGCCTGCGACATCGGGCGGCGGTGGCCGACGCGCACCACCAGACCGATCTCACCGGGCGGGTCGATGCGCGCGATCACCACGATCTGCTCGCGCGACGGCACCACCAGGTGGCAGGACTGGTCCACCGCGTGGGCAAGGCGATGCATCACCGGCAGGGCCGCTTCCACCGCGCTCTTCAGCGGCGGCTGCTCCATCCCTAAGCGGAACAGGCGCGGGGTGATCGAGTAACCGGAGTCGCCTTCGCCGCGCATGATGTAGTCGCGCTCTTCCAGCACCTGCAGCATGCGGAAGATCTCGCCGCGTGAACGGCCCACACCCTCGGAGACTTCGGCGATGCTCAGCGGGACGTGCGAGCCGGCGAGCAGCTCCAGGATGTCCAGGCCTTTGTCCAGCGCCGGCGCGCGGTACTTGGGTGTGCTCTTCTTCGGCATGCTTCAGTTCCCCTCCGTGACCGGCAAGCTTGCCTCAGCGCGCCGTGCCTTGCCATGCGCCGGGGGCTGCGTTGCTGCGTTGCATCTTGTGCTACGGGTGAAATTGCTGTTCATATTTGCACAATCAGTCGCGACTTGTCCCTGCGGGGACGACAGCTAGCGGGGTGGGCGGTTTGCAGACGACAACGGAAATGCCGCCGATGGCGGCGTCCTCATCCCGGGCGGCGGGCCGCTCGCCGCTGCCGCTGGCATTGATCGTCAGCCTGTTCTTCCTGTGGGGCGTGGCCAACAACCTCAACGACGTGCTGATCCCGCAGTTCAAGAAGGCGTTCGTGCTGAACGACTTCCAGGCGGGCCTGGTGCAGAGCGCGTTCTACCTGGGCTACTTCCTGGTGGCGATGCCGGCCGGCATCTATATGCGCCGCTTCGGCTACAAGAGTGCGGTGGTGTTCGGGCTGGCGCTGTACGGGCTGGGCGCGCTGCTGTTCTGGCCGGCGGCGCAGCAGGGCACCTACGGCTTCTTCCTGTTCGCGCTGTTCGTGATCGCCAGTGGTCTTGCCTTCCTCGAGACCTCCGCCAACCCGTTCGTGACGTTGCTGGGGCCGCGCGAAAGCGCGGCGCGCCGGCTGAACCTGGCACAGGCGTTCAATCCGCTGGGTTCGATCACCGGCATCCTGATCGGCCAGCATTTCATCTTCTCCGGTGTCGAGCACACGCCCGAGCAGCTGGCGGCGCTGAGCGCGGCAGAGCGCGCCGCCTTCGTCGCGCACGAGACGGCGGCGGTGCAATTGCCCTATCTGGCGATCGGCCTGGTGGTGCTGGCCTGGGGCCTGCTGATCCTGCTGACGCGTTTTCCCGCCGTGCATGCGGTGGAGGAGGGCGCCGTGCCGCGCGACCACGGCGCGCTCGCGCGCCTGCTCGGCGATCGCCGTTTCCTCGCCACGCTGGCGGCGCAGTTCTTCTATGTGGGCGCGCAGGTCGGCGTATGGAGTTACCTGATCCGCTACGTGCAGGCGACCATGCCCGGTACGCCGGCCAAGCTGGCGGCCAACTACATGCTGGTGTCGCTGGCCTGCTTCATGGCCGGGCGCTTTGCCGGCAGCGCGCTGATGCGCTATGTCGCGCCGCGCCGGTTGCTGGCGCTGTTCGCGGCGGTGAACGTGGCGCTGACCGTGTTCGCGGTGGCGGTGCCGGGCGTGGCCGGTGCGTGTGCGCTGGTGGCCTGCAGCTTCTTCATGTCGGTGATGTACCCGACGATCTTCGCGCTGGGCGTGGAAGGGCGCGGCGATGACGAGCGCAAGCTTGGCTCGGCCCTGCTGGTGATGACCATCATCGGCGGCGCGGTGCTGACCGCGGCGATGGGCGCGGTGTCGGACGCCGCGGGCATCTCGCGCGCCATGCTGGTGCCGGCGGCGAGCTTCGTGGTGATCCTGCTGTTCGCGCGCCTGCGCGGTGCGGCGGAGCGCTGAGGTGCCGCGCATGTATTTCGCGCTGGACCTGCACGACGATCCGCAGTCGATCGCCGAGTACGAGCGCTGGCATCGCCCCGGCCAGATTTGGCCGGAGATCGTCGCTTCGATCCGCGAAGCTGGCGTACTCGACCTTGAGATTTTCCGGACCGGGAATCGCCTGATGCTGGCGATGGACGTGACGGACGACTTCGACGGCGCCGCCAAGGCCGCCGCCGATGCCGCCAACCCGCGCGTGCAGGCGTGGGAATCGTTGATGGATACCTTCCAGCAACGCCTGCCGTGGGCGAAGCCCGGGCAGAAGTGGGTGCCGATGGAGCGGATCTTCTCGCTGCGCGAGTGCCCCTGAAACGCGGCTGTCTTTTCCTGGCAGCCCTCGTCCTTTGCGGCTGTATTTCAATCTTCATGTAGGCCGGAAGTCATGGCGGACTGCCGCGGCATATGAGATGCGCGTGTCATTTCATTTGGACGTCTAAATGAGAATGGCCATCAGACAGCTGTCATCTATGTGAGTGCGCTTTCGGCGAATGTCATGCCAGGCATGACGCAGAAGTTCGTCAACTATGCATTGCACGAAAATTGAGTGACGTGCATCGCAAGTCGACAAAATCGCGCCTATAACTTTCGCAATACTTGACCTAATCTCGCGTGCGCGTCACCGGACGATTCGCATTGAAATTTTCCGGCGATGCCAACCGATCGTTGCACCTCGTACCTTTCCGGAAGAAAGGCCTGCGATGTGCACGGTCTCACAGAGCGGAGTGCTACAGGGGGCAGTTCAAAAGCGGCATCGCGCGTAACGCGTAGTGGCAGCAGATCGTCGATGCGAGGAGTCATTCCTTCGCGTCGCGGGGGGCGTGTTGCCGAGCGACAGTGGTGCAGCGGTTTTGCTCCCGGAGCACGATGCGGAAGGCACGCAGCGTGAAAAGAAAATCGCAAACCACTCTGTGGAAAAACGCAATCAAGCCTTGCACGGAAGTTCATGGATAGTGCTTGCGCTTCAGTCTTGCAGTCACCGTTGCCGCGTAGTTTCGCGGCTTGGAACGGTGAGGCCAAAGAGAGATGGAAAGGGGGGCCTTCCCATGGAGGGAAGCGGCATACGCAACGGATTCGTATCCATCCAGATGGTCAGGACGTAGGAGTAATCGACATGACGTTGGTCGAGTCGGAGCGACACCAGCGCCCGCTGTTCCAGGGGAATCTCCAACCCATCGCATCACCGCGGCCCCGAGCCGCCCCACCCGATTGAGCAACTGATCCGGTCCGGATTCCGGAGACCGTTGCCGTGACGCGCGCGGAGCATACCGCGCGCGGATAACACGGGGCCGCGGAAAACCGAATACGCGCGTCGAGCGCGCCGACGGCGCGGAGCCTGGATGGCTCCGGGCCCGGAGCGCTTTGCGCCCGCAACATGGTTCGCCGCCGCTCCTTGCGCACCCCGCCCGATGCAAGAACGAGGAGATGGTAATGAACAAGATCCACAGCAAAGTCTGGAACCGCGCGCTGAACCAGCTCGTGGTGGTTTCGGAGCTGGCCACGAGCAATCCCGGTGGCAGCGCGCACGGCGCCGTGCGCCATCGATCGCGGCATCGATTGAGTGCCGGCCTTCTCCTCGGGCTGGCGGCGTTGGGCGGGAGCGCTTGGGTGTTGCCGGCGCATGCGCAGACGGTGGATTGCAGCGGGGCGCCTTACAACGCCTATAACAGCACGGCTTCGTGCATGGGCCTGAGTTCCGCGGCCAGCGGCATCGGCGCCACCGCGCTCGGTTCGCTGGCGCATGCCGACGTGCTCGGTGGCCTGGCGGTGGGCTACAACTCGCACTCGGCCGGACAGAACAGCGTCTCTCTCGGTTTCCAGGCGCTGTCGACCGCAATCAATTCGATCTATATCGGCGCACGCACCGGCTCGGCCGGCGCGACGGCCGGCGGTGCGATCGCCATGGGTACCGACGTAACGGCTACGGGCGGCAACTCCATCGCTATCGGCACCAGTGCAGCGGCCTCCACCACCAATGCCATGGCGCTCGGGCCGGGCAGTTCGGTGGACGCCAATTCGGTGAACAGCATCGCTGTCGGCTACCAGACCGCTGTCGTCAACTCCAACAACGCCCTTGCCCTTGGCTCGGGCTCGACCATCACTGGCGGTACCCACGCGACTGCAGTCGGCTGGCAGGCTTTGGCGACTAACCTCAATGCGGTCTACCTCGGCGCGCGTACCGTCGGTGTAGGTGCAGCCGGGCAAGGCGCCGTAGCGATCGGCACGGACGTGAGTGTTGCCGGCGACCAGGGCATCGGCATGGGCTTGCAGGCGAATGCGAGCCAAGCCAATGCGACGGCTATTGGCCGGCAGGCTGCTGCGACGGGCGCGGCGGCCCTCGCGCTTGGCGGCAACGCGACCGCAGGCGCTGCGGCATCGGGCAATAATGCCATTGCGGTGGGCGGCCAATCGACAGCGACGCAGGCCAACGCCATTGCCGTGGGTCTGCAGTCGAACTCGGCCGGTACCAATGCTGTTGCGTTGGGCACTCTGGCTGCGGCAACGCAGGCCAGTGCGGTTGCCGTCGGTTTGCAGGCGAGTGCGGGAGCAGCCAATGCCGTGGCGATGGGCGGTGCGGCCAATGCTTCGGGTGCCCAAGGCGTGGCGCTGGGATATGGAACCTCGGCGGGTGCTGCCAATGCTTTTGCGGCAGGCAATGCGTCCAAGGCGCTGGCGGCCTCCACGGTGGCATTTGGCGACAGCAACACGGTCGCTGCCGCCTCGGGCACCGGCTCCATCGCCGGCGGTCACAATTCGCAAGTGAAGGGCGGCACCGGCGCCGTCGCGCTGGGTGAGGGCCAGGTCGTCACCGGCAATGGCGCGGTGGCGATCGGCGATCCGAATATCACCAACGGCAACGGCGCCGTGACGATGGGCGCGAACAATGTCGCGGCCGGCGACGCCGCCGGCACGACAGCGGCGGCTGGCGCAGTGGCGATCGGCAATACCAACCAGGCCATCGGCCAGGGCTCGGTTGCGCTGGGCAATGCCAGCAAGGCGCTGGCTGCCGGCGCGGTGGCATTCGGCGATACGGCGGTGGCCAATAACGCGGGCGACGTCGCGCTGGGTTCGGGTTCGACCACTACCACGGCGGTCGGTACGGCCAGCTACACCATCGCCGGCACGACCTACAACTTCGCGGGCACATCACCGACCCGCACCGTCAGCGTCGGCGCCGCCGGCAGCGAGCGCACCATTACCAACGTCGCCGCCGGCCGCATCGGGCAGAACAGCACGGATGTGATCAACGGTTCGCAGCTGTATGCGGTGACGCAGGCGGTGAACTCCCTCGCGGCGTCCAGCACGCCCATTCACTACTACAGCGTGAATGACGGCGGCACGCAGGGCGGCAACTATCTCAACAACGGTGCCACCGGATCCAATTCGATGGCGGCGGGTGTCGGGGCTGCCGCATCGGGCAGCCAGGGCGTGGCGCAGGGCTACCAGGCGAACTCGTCGGGCGGCGATGCCATAGCGCTCGGCACCAACACCGCGGCGTCGGCGACCAGCAGTATTGCGATCGGCGTCAACTCCTCGGCATCGGGAGCCAGCGGTTCCACGGCGGTTGGCGCCTTCTCCAGCGCCAGTGCCACCAATAGCGTTGCGCTTGGCGAATTCGCCACGGCATCCGCTGCGAATGCTGCGGCGGTCGGCCCCGGCGCGAAGGCCGCCGCGGCGAATGCGACCGCAATCGGCAATCTCTCGCAGGCGCTGGCGGCATCGACCGTGGCCTTTGGCGATTCGAACACGGTCGCCGCCACCGCCGGCACCGGCTCCATCGCCGGTGGTCGCAACTCGCAGGTGCTGGGCGGCACCGGTGCCGTGGCGCTGGGCGAGAGCCAGACGGTCAATGGCGATGGCGCGGTGGCAATCGGCGATCCGAATTCCGCGACCGGCACCGGTGCCGTCACGGTCGGTTCGAACAATACGGCCAACGGCACGGGTGCCGTGGCGATCGGCAGCGGCAATAGCGCGGTGGGCGCCGGCTCCATCGCCCTTGGCAACGGCAGCACCGTGCAGGTCAACGGCGGCGTGGCGCTGGGCAATGGCGCCAACGCGGTGCACGGTAATGATGTGGCGTTGGGTTCCGGCAGCGTGACGGACGTGGCGGTTGGTACGGGCAGCTACACGATCGCCGGCAATACCTACACCTTCGCCGGCACCGGACCCGATTCCACGGTGAGCGTGGGTTCGGTCGGCGCCGAGCGCACCGTCACCAATGTCGCCGCGGGCCGCATCAACGGCAACAGCACGGACGCGATCAACGGCTCGCAGCTGTATGCCACCAACCAGGCGGTGGACAACCTCAGCAACGTGGTCGCAGCAGGTGCCACGCATTACTACAGCGTCAACGACAACGGCACGCAGGGCGGCAACTACGCCAACAATGGCGCCACCGGCGTCAACGCACTGGCCGCGGGTGTCGGTTCCACCGCCACGGCAGACCGCAGCACCTCGCTGGGCCAGGGCACGGGCGTGTCGATTCTTGGCGGCGTCGCGTTGGGCGCGGGGGCGGTGTCCGATCGCGCGATCGCGCCGGCGTCCGGCTCGATCATCGTCGGCACCAATGTGATCCCGTACAACACCACGGATCGCAACCTGCTCGGCGCGGTATCGGTGGGCAATGCCACCGACTTTCGCCAGATCACCAATCTGGCGGACGGCACGCAGGACCAGGATGCGGTGAGCCTGCGCCAGCTGAAGGGCGCGATGAGTTCGTTCTCGGTGACGCCGATCAAGTACTTCCATGCCAACTCCGCGGCGACCGACTCGGCCGCGATCGGCGCGGAATCCGTCGCCATCGGTCCGCAGACCACGGTGAACGGCGACAACGGTATCGGCCTGGGCAACGGCGCGATCGTGCAGCAGACCGCTCCTGGCGGCACGGCGATCGGCCAGACCGCCACGGTGAACCTGGCCGATGGCGTGGCGCTGGGCACCAATGCCACCTCCAACGGCATCCAGGCGATGGCACTGGGTGCGGGCACGCAGGCGGCGTTCGCCGGCAGCGTGGCGTTGGGCGCCGGCTCGGTGACCGACGCGGCGGTAGGCACGGCCAGCTATGCGATTGCCGGCACGACTTACAACTTCACCGGTACTACGCCCGGTTCGACGGTGAGCGTGGGCGCACCGGGTGCCGAGCGCACCATCACCAATGTTGCGGCGGGACGGATCAGCGGCGGCAGCACGGATGCGATCAACGGCTCGCAGCTGTACGCCGCCACCCAGGCCATCGACGCGCTCAACACCAGCGTCGTCGCCAACGCGATCCACTACTACAGCGTCAACGACGGCGGCACGCAGCAGTCCAACTACGCCAACAACGGTGCGACGGGCGTCAACTCGGTCGCGTCCGGCCCCGGCACGCTGGCAGCGGGCGTGGGCTCGGTCGCCATGGGCCATAACTCGCAGGTGCAGAGCGGCACCGGCGCGGTGGCGATCGGCGAAGGCCAGACCGTGAACGGCGACGGCGCCGTGGCGATCGGCGATCCGAACACGGTCTCCGGCACCGGCGCGGTGGGCATGGGCGCCAACAACACCGTCAACGGCAATGGCGCGGTGGCGCTGGGCAACGGCAACAACGCGCAGGGCGTCGGTTCGGTCGCCCTGGGCAATGCCAGCAGCGCGCTGGCGGCCGGTGCGGTGGCGTTCGGCAACGCGGCGACGGCGAACAATGCCAATGACGTGGCGCTGGGTTCGGGCTCGACCACCACGGCCGCGGTGGGCACGGCCAACACCGTCATCAACGGCACCACCTATGCCTTCGCCGGCACCAACCCGACCAGCACGGTCAGCGTGGGCAGCGTCGGCAACGAGCGCACCGTCACCAATGTCGCCGCCGGCCGCATCAGCGGCAGCAGCACGGACGCGATCAACGGCTCGCAGCTATTCCAGACCAACCAGGCCTTGAACACCGTGGGCACCACGGTGACCAACCTGGGCGACTCGATCGCCAACAGCTACGGCGGCAGCACCACCTACGATCCGACCACCGGCACGCTCAACACCAGCATCACGTATGCCGGCAATACCTACAGCTCGCTGCAGCAGATCTTCAACCAGATCAGCGGCGTGGTGGACGGCGCGGGCATCAAGTATTTCCACGCCAACTCGACCCTGGCCGATTCGCAGCCCACCGGCACCAACAGCGTGGCGATCGGCCCGGTGTCCAATGCCACCACCACCGATGCGGTATCGATCGGCAACGGTGCCACCGCGGGCAGCAATCCCGGCGACGTGGCGCTGGGCGCGGGCAGCACCACGGGTACGGTGGTGCAGACCGGCAGCGGCACTATCGACGGCAACACCTACACCTATGCCGGCGCGACGCCGACCAGCACGGTGAGCGTCGGTGCCCCCGGCGCCGAACGCACCATCACCAATGTGGCAGCCGGGCAGGTCAATGGCGGCAGCACGGATGCCGTCAATGGCTCGCAGCTGTTTGCCACCAACCAGGCGGTGGAGAACCTCAGCAGCACCGTCACTGCCAATGCCACCCACTACTACAGCGTCAACGACGGCGGCACCCAGGGCGGCAACTACGCCAACAACGGCGCGACGGGGGGCAATGCACTGGCCGCCGGCGTCGGCGCCAGCGCCACGGCAGCGTCCGGCACGGCGCTGGGCCAGAACACCGGCGTCTCGGTGCTGGGCGGCGTGGCGCTGGGTTCGGGGGCGGTGTCCGATCGCGCGATCGCGCCGACTTCCGGCTCGATCCTGGTCGGCACCAATGTGATCCCGTACAACACCACCGACCGCAATCTGCTCGGCGCGGTGTCGGTGGGCAATACCACCGACTTCCGCCAGATCACCAATGTGGCGGACGGCACGCTGGACCAGGACGCGGTGACCTTGCGCCAGCTGAAGGGCGCGATGAGCTCGTTCTCGGTGACGCCGATCAAGTACTTCCACGCCAATTCCACGGCGAGCGATTCGCTGGCGGCGGGTGCGGAATCGGTGGCGGTCGGTCCGCAGACCACGGTCAATGGCGACAACGGCGTGGGCATCGGCAACGGAGCGATCGTGCAGCAGACGGCACCGGGCGGCACGGCGATCGGCCAGAACGCCACGGTGAACCTGGCCGACGGCGTGGCGCTGGGTACCAACGCCACCTCGAACGGTATCCAGGCGATGGCACTGGGCGCGGGCACGCAGGCGGCGTTCGCCGGCAGCGTGGCCCTGGGTGCGGGTTCGGTGACGGATGCGGCGGTCGGTACGGCCAGCACCACGCTGGCGGGCACCACGTACAACTTCGCCGGTACTACGCCGGGCTCGACGGTCAGCATCGGCGCGGTCGGTGCCGAGCGTACGTTGACCAATGTTGCGGCGGGCCGCATCAGCGGGAGCAGCACGGATGCGATCAACGGCTCGCAGCTGTACGCCACCAACCAGACCCTGCAACAGCTGTACACCAGCCTGCAGAACCTCACCACCACGGTGAACAACCTGCCCTCACAGGGGCCGGGTAACGGCACCACCATCAACACCTACCAGACCAGCGTCGACAACACCAAGAACGCCACCGCTACCGGCAGCAACTCCACCGCGGTGGGCGCGGGCTCGACCGCCACCGCCGATAACAGCGTAGCGATCGGCGCCAATTCGGTAGCCAACACCGCCAACTCGGTGTCGGTGGGCTCGGTGGGCAATGAGCGCACCATCACCAACGTGGCGGCCGGCACCAACGCCACCGACGCAGTCAATGTGGGGCAGCTCAACGAGGCGATCGAGAGTGCGAAGAACTGGTCGAAGGACTACGTCGACCAGCGCTTCCAGACGGTCGACCGCGACCTCAACCGTATCGGCAACCGCGCCAACGCGGGCATCGCCTCGGCGATGGCGATGGCCAGCCTGCCGCAGGCCTACCAGCCGAACCAGAGCTCGGCGGCCGTGGCGGTAGGCACCTTCCACGGCGAGTCCGGCGTCGCCGTCGGCGTGTCCACCATCACCGAGAGCGGCCGCTACGTGTTCAAGCTCAACGCCACCACCAACTCGCGCGGCGATACCGGCGCGGGCGTCGGTGCGGGCGTGGTGTGGTGAGGGCGGGCATGACCATGAGCGATATCCAAGGAGCCAAATCCATGCGTAATTCCATCAAGCACATCGCCGTCGCCTCGCTCGTGCTCGCACTGGCCGCCTGCGGCAACGTCAGCCACGACATCGCCAGGGACGGCGGTTCGGCCAGCCAGATGGTGTGGCCGGAGCCGGGCGCGACCACGCCCATGCACAAGGGCGGCACCTTCCCCAACCTGGCCAACCTCCGGCAGATGAAGGCCGGCCTCAACAAGCCGCAGGTGTCGGACCTGATCGGCTATCCGCACTTCAGCGAAGGCGTGTGGGGCGTGCGCGAGTGGAACTACCTGTTCAACTTCCGCAAACCCGGCAGCGACGAAGTGACGGTGTGCCAGTACAAGGTGCTGTTCGACGAGAACAAGCTCGCGCGCAGCTTCTACTGGAAGCCGGAGTCCTGCGCGGCGCTGCTGGACGAGCCCAAGCCGGCGGCGCCGGCCGCGGTCGCGCCCGAGGCGAGCAGGCCGCGCGTGCTGTCCGCCGATGCGCTGTTCGCGTTCGACAAGGCCGAGCTGTCGCCGGAAGGCCGCCGCACGGTGGACGACCTGGCCGCGGAGTTGCGCGGGCAGGGCGACAAGCTGCGCTCGGTGCGCATCGCCGGCTACACCGACCGGCTCGGTGGCGACGCCTACAACCAGAACCTGTCGCAGCGGCGCGCCGAGTCGGTGAAGGCCGAACTGGTGCGCTCGGGCGTGCCGGCGGGCGTGGTGACTGCCGAAGGATTCGGCAAGGCGGATCAGGTGAAGGACTGCCCGGATGGCAAGCGATCGGAACTGATCGCCTGCCTCGCGCCGAATCGGCGAGTGGAAGTGAAGGTGGATACCACCGAGTAAATCCGTCGCTGCATGGTTCTCTTCCCTCCGGAGCGAACGGAGGGAAGAGAGCTTGAAGCGCCACAGCCGTTAGAGCGCACGCATCGGGTCTCGAAAGAATTTGCCTGTGTGATGCATCGCCGCTTTTGCGATCCGTACGGCTGCGCGCCTTGCCCGGCCTCGGTTACAAAGCGTCCGCGCAGTGGTCGCGCTTTGAAGGTCTGGAAAGATGCGGTATTGGAAGTCCGGTGGTAAGCGCGCGCCGACGCTGGTCGCGCGCCTGATGATGGCGGCGCTCGCGGTCTGCGGCGCCGGTGCGGCGAGCGCCGAAGGCTCGACCTTCGTGCATCCTGGCCTGCTGCATACCGGGCAGGATTTCACGCGCATGCACACCAAGGTGGCGCAGGGTGCGCAGCCGTGGAGTGCGGGCTGGCAACGGTTGGTCGACAACCGCCATGCCTCGCTGGGCTGGCAGCCGCGCGCGCAAAGCATGGTGTACCGGGGGCGCGACGGCGTGCATCCGGAGAACTACTCCGTGCTGTTCAACGATGCCGCCGCGGCCTACGCGCTGGCGCTGCGCTGGAAGGTCTCGGGCGATGCGGCCTATGCGGACAGGGCGGTGCAGGTGTTAAACGCCTGGGGCGCGACGCTCACCGGCATCGGCGGCAACTCCGATCGTTTCCTGGCCTCGGGCATCTACGGTTACCAGCTGGCGAACGCCGCCGAGATGCTGCGCGGCTACAAGGGCTGGAAACCGGCGGACGTCGCGCGCTTCCAGCACATGATGCTGAGCGTGTTCTATCCCATGAACCACGATTTCCTGGTGCGCCACAACGGCGCCCGGGTCGATCACTACTGGGCCAACTGGGACCTGGCCAATATGAGCAGCATGCTCGCCATCGGCGTGCTGACCGATCGCCACGACATCTATCGGGAGGCGGTGAACTACTTCCGCCACGGCGCCGGCAATGGCGCGATCGAGCATGCGGTATGGAAGCTCCATGGCGGTGGGTTGGGCCAGTTGCAGGAAAGCGGCCGCGACCAGGGTCACTCGATGCTCGACGTCGCGCTGCTGGGCGCGTTCTGCCAGATGGCCTGGAACCAGGGCGACGATCTGTTCGGCTATGACGACAACCGCGTGCTCAAAGGTGCCGAATATGCTGCGCGCTACAACCTGGGCCAGGACGTGCCTTACATCAGCTACAGCAACAGCGATGTCACCCAGCCTGGGATTTCCCCTGCGTCCCGTGGCAATACACGGCCGGTGTGGGAGTTGATCTACAACCACTACGTGGTGCTGAAGGGCTTGAAGTCGCCGGCGGTGGCGGAGTTCGCGGCGAAGGTACGGCCGGAGGGTGGCGGTGGGGATTACGGGCCGAACAGTGGCGGGTTCGATCAGCTGGGGTATGGAACGCTGACTTATACGCGTTGAGTATCACGTTTGGGGTCCTTCTCCTTTCGGGGGCGGCAGCCGGATGAGGGTGGGGCGAAGCGGTGCGCATCACTCTTGCGCTCCGCCCGTACCCTCACCCCAACCCCTCTCCCGGAGGGAGAGGGGCTCTGCGTCGAGCTACGCACAGACGCTACGGTATTCCTCAACCTTCAAAGTGGAACCCTTCTCCCTCCGGGAGAAGGTGGCGGCAGCCGGATGAGGGTACGGGCGGAGCGGAGCGCATCACTTCCGCGCTCCGCCCGTACCCTCACCCCACCCCTCTCCCGGAGGGAGAGGGGCTCTACGTCGAGCTACGCACAGACGCTACGGTTATTCCTCAATCTTCAAGGTGGAGTCCTTCTCCCCGCGGTAGAAGGTGGCGGCAGCCGGATGAGGGTGCGGGCGAAGCGGTGCGCATCACTCTTGCGCTCCGCCCGTACCCTCACCCCAGCCTCTCCCGGAGGAGAGGGGCTTTATATGTCGCCTTACGCAAGTCTCCTTCCAGAAAGAGCACTCGGGTTCAGTGCAGGATCCACTGCTGCGGCGCCAGGCCGTTATCGGTCCATAGCTGCAGCTGAGTTCCATGCGTGGTCGAGCCGGCCGGGTCGTCCAGGATCAGCGAGCCCGAGGCCTGGTTCAGCAGCTTGTAGCTGCCGTTGCCCAGGTCCATGAACTGCCAGTTCTGGTTGGCGTTGTTGACGCAGCCCCACAAGGTGACGAGATTGCCGGGCGATGTACTGCCGCCGGTGTTGTCCACGCACAATCCGGTCGCCTGGTTCTGGATGCTGAACCAGCCGCCGCCCTTGGCATGCACGGTCCAGTTCTGCACGGACAGGTTGTTGCAATCCCACAGTTCCGCGCTGGTGTTGTTGGCGGTGGACCAGCCGGTGTTGTCCAGGCACAGCGCCGGCGCCTGCACGCTCTGCAGCGCGTGCGTCGAACCGTCCGCGGGCAGGCGGTTCCACGGTTCGCTGGCGAAGTACACGATGCAGCCGCCGTTGAGATAGTCCGAGGCCAGCTCCAGGATGCTGGAACCGTCGGCCGCCGGCAGCAGGGCCGAGGAGTAGTTGGGACAGTAGTTGTCGTACGCGCCCGGCACCTGCACCGGCGCGGCGATGGTGTACCAGTTGCCGCTGCCGTCCACGTTGGTGTTGGCGAACAGCACCTTGCCGTTGGAGGCGGACACGCTGCCGTTGGACTCGTACATCACCTGGCCGACCAGCAGGATCGCGCCGTTGGCCGACAGCACCGAGGGACTCCAGCGGTTGAGCGGAGCGTGCTCAAGATACTGGCCGGCAGCGGTCTGCACCCGGGTGCCCATGTTGGTGGGGTCGCCGTAGTTCCAGCCGTCGGTGGAGGTGCGCGAGAACACCGTGCAGGCCGCCGGTCCGCACAGCTCGTTGCTCATGAAGTAATGCCCGTTGGGCAGCTTGCTGACCGTGATCATGCCGGGGCGGTCGCCCTGGATGGTGCTGCGGATGGTGTCGGTCCGGTCCTGCCAGGTGCTGCCGTTGTAGCTGCGGATCTGCGCGAGCTTCTGGCTGCAGCAAGGGTCGGTCTCGTCGGACCAGAACATCACCAGCGCGCCGTCGCTGGCTACGCTGAATTCCGGTTCCCACAAGCCGCCATGGTTGTTGTCTGCGGCAAGCGCGGGTGTGCTGTGGTAAGTCCACGACACGCCCTGGTTGGTGCTGATGTAGACCTCCACCGCCGGGTTGCCGCCCGAGAAATAGGAGCCGGCGGAGATCAGCGTGCCGGCTGCCAGCGAGCCCACCTGCTGCGGCAGCTCGTACAGCGTGGCGCAGCAGCGCTCGCTGCTGCCGGGCGCGGTGGGCACCGGGCCGAGCAGGTTCCAGCTGGCGCCGTTGTCATTGCTCTGGAAGATGATGCCGTTGGTGCTGGCGATAAGCCGGCCGTAGGTGTTGGCAGGGCCGTGTTCGAGCCGTACCACGCGCGGGTAGAGGGTGCTGCCTTGCAGGACGGTGCCGGTTGCCGCGTGGGCGGAGCCGATGCAGGCGAACAGGCACACGCTGAGTACACAGGACCACCAGGAACGGATGCGATGCATGACGTTCTCTCCGGATGAGTTGGTGGCGTGTGGGTGAAGGCGTGGTGCGCGCGGGCCGGTAGGTCCGACCTCGCTTTGACTACTGCACGTAGCGATCGTGCTTGTATCGAACCCCAGACTGGAATCCTTCTCCCTTCGGGAGAAGGTGGCGGCAGCCGGATGAGGGTACGGGCGGAGTGAGGCGCACCACTCCGCCCGTACCCTCACCCCAACCCCTCTCCCGGCGGGAGAGGGGCCGGTCGAAACGTTACCGGCCGATGTCGCGCAGCCGCCTGCCAGCCATCAGGTTCCGCTCGATCTGCTCCAGCGTCACGCCCTTCGTTTCCGGCACCAGCCAGAACGTCAGCACGATGAACACCGCATTGAGCGCGGCATACAGCCAGAACGTCGAAGCATTGCCGATGGTGTTGAGCAGGCTGAGGAAGGTGAAGCCGACCACCATGTTGGTGATCCAGTTGGTGAAGGTGGAGACGCCGATGCCGAAGTCGCGGCCCTTCAGGGGCTGGATCTCCGAGCACAGCGTCCACACCAGCGGGCCGGCGGACATGGCGAAGCCGACGATGAAGAACAGCAGCATCGCCACGCAGGTGTACTGCTCGGTCTGGCCGTTGATGCCGCCGTTCATCAGCGCGCCCACCACGCCCAGGCCCACCGCCATCACGGCGAATCCGGTGTAGAGGATGGGCTTGCGGCCCCAGCGGTCGATCAGGGCGATGGCAATGAAGGTGGCCAGCACATTGGTCAGGCCGACCAGGGCGGTGAACCACATCTGCGCGGCCGTGTCGTAGCCCATTTCCTGGAAGATGCGCGGCGCGTAGTACATCACCACGTTCATGCCGGTGAACTGCTGCATGATCTGCAGCAGCGCGCCCAGGAACACCGAGCGGCGGAAATTGGGGTTTTCCGCGAACAGGTCCCAGCCGCGCTGCGGGGTCTTGAGCTGCTCCTCGATGTCGGCGGCCTCGCGCGCCACCACCACCTCGTCGCCGCGCAGGCGGCGCAGCACGTCGATCGCTTCGTCGCGGCGGCCGCGCATCATCAGCCAGCGCGGGCTGTCGGGCAGGCCGAGCACGCCGAGCAGGAACAGTGCGCCGGGAATGGCGATGACGCCGAGCATCCAGCGCCAGGCACCGTGGTAGCTGAGCGCGGTGTCGGAGAGGAAGGCGACCAGGATGCCGATGGTGATCATCAGCTGGTAGGTGGAGATCATCGCGCCGCGGATATGCTCCGGCGCCACTTCGGCCAGGTACAGCGGCGCGGTGAAGGTGGCGATGCCGATGGCCAGGCCCAGGATCACGCGCGCGGCGATCAGGGTTTCCGGCGACCAGGCCAGCCCGCACAGCAGCGAGCCGATCACGAACAGGATCGCGCCCAGGATCAACGAACGCTTGCGGCCCAGGTGCGAGGACAGCCAGCCGGCGCCCAGTGCGCCTACCGCGGCGCCGAACATCATGGAGCTGACGATCCACTCGATGGTGTGGTCGCTGATGGCGAACTCTGCCTTGATGAACTGCGAGGCGCCGGAGATCACGCCGATATCCAGCCCGAACATCAGGCCGGCCAGCGCGGCGAGCACGCAGGTATAGATCACGGTGCCCTTGACGTGGGCAGTAGGTGTGGCGATGGCTTGGGAGTTCATGGAACTGACGACCTCGCTGGCGTGAAGGGTGAACCGCCGGTGGATGAGAGCGAACGATGGATCAGGGGGAGCGCCCGAAACCGGGCGGCGCTCCGCGGAAACGCGGTTCGGGCAGGCCGCTCGCGCCGGCGTCCGCCGCGAACAGCGCGCCGGCCAGCGGTTGCGTCGCCAACGCCGCGCTGGACAGGCCATCGCGTGCGCTGGTGATGTAAAGCGTGTCCAGCGGCGAATCGCCGAAGGCCGGACGGGTAGGTTGCGTGGCCGGCACCTCGACGATGCGGTCGACCCGGCCGTCCGGCGCATAGCGCACCACGCGGCCCAGGCCCCATTGCGCGTTCCACAGACAGCCCTGCGCATCCACCGCCGAGCCGTCCGGCTCGCCGCGCTCGTCGTCCACGCGGGCGAACACGCGCGGCTCGCCGCAGCGGTCGCCGTAGTCGCAGCACTGGATCACACGGGAGGGCGAGTCGCAGAAATACATGGTGCGGCCGTCGGGACTGAAGGCGACGCTGTTGCTGATGCCGATCCCCGGCAGATTAAGCCGCTCCAGCGTGAGGTCCGCGTTGAGGCGGTAGAACGCACCGATCGGTTGGCGCGTCTCGCCGGCGGCGGGCTCGTGCAGGGTGCCGAACACGAAACGGCCCTGGCGATCGCAGGCGCCGTCGTTGAGGCGGGTGGGCAGGTCCGGTTCCACCGAGACGAGCGGCAGCAGCAGGTCGTCTTCCGGACGGAAGAACGCCAGGCGCGTGGCGAGCCCGAGCAACAGCCAGCCATCGGCTTCGCACAGCGCCAGGCAGCCGAGGCGTTCGGGCATCTCCCAACTGCGCGTCGCGCCGTCGGCCGGCCGGTGCCGCCACAAGGTCGCGGCCTGGATGTCGGTCCAGTACAGCGCCTGCTCGCGTTCGCACCACAGGATGCCCTCGCCCAGCGTATTGGCAGGGTGGTGGACGACGCGCGCGTTCATACCCAGCCGCCGTCCACCAGGAAGGACTGGCCGGTGCACATGCGGCTGTCGTCCGCGCCGAGGAACAGCGCGGCGCGCGCCAGGTCCTCGGCCATCAGATAACCGGGCAGGCACTGCACGCGCTTGATTTCTTCTTCGCCCGCCGCGTCCAGCCACAGGCGGCGCTGCTTCTCGGTAATCACCCAGCCCGGCACCAGCGCGTTGATGCGGATGCGATCGTGGCCGAGCTCGCGCGCCAGGCCGTTGACCAGGCCGTGCACTGCCGACTTGGCCATCGCATAGATCGGATAGCCGGCGTTCTTTTTCATCCAGCCGGTGGAGCCCAGGCAGATCACCGAGCCGCCGCCGAGCGCGCGCATGTCCTCGCGCACGGCCTGGGTGGCGAAATACTGGTGGCGCAGGTTGATGGCGATGCTGCGGTCGAACTGCTCGCCAGTGGTATCGCCGAAGGTATGGCGCACGTCGTTGGCGGCATTGTTCACCAGCACGGCAACCGGGCCGTGCGCTTCGCGCGCGGCGGCGATCGACGCCTGCAGCGCATCGAGATCGGTGATGTCGCAGGGCAGGAAGCGCGGCGCGTGGCGTTCGCCGGCCAGGCTCTGCGCGAGCGCCTCGGCGTGCTCGCGGTCGATGTCGACGAAAGTCACGCGGCTGCCCTGGCGCGCGAAGTGCTCGACGAAGGCGGCGCCGATGCCGGTGGCGCCGCCGCTGACGAAGACATGGCGATCGATCAGGCTGGGGTAGGTAGCGAACTGGCTCATGCTCACCACTCCGCTACGCTGCCGTCGGCATGGCGCCACAGCGGATTGCGCCAGCGGTGGCCTTCGGCGGCGCGCTCGGCGACGTATTCCTCGTTCACGGTGATGCCCAGGCCAGGGCCGGTGGGCATGGTGACGTAGCCGTCCTGGTAGGCGAACACGCTGCGGTCGCTGACGTAGTCGAGCAGGTCGTTGGAGGCGTTGTAGTGGATTCCCAGGCTCTGCTCCTGGATGAAGGCGTTATGGCTCACCGCGTCGATCTGCAGGTTGGCCGCCAGCGCGATCGGGCCGAGCGGGCAGTGCAGGGCGATGGCCACGTCGTAGGCTTCGGCCATCGCGGCGATCTTGCGCGTCTCGGTGATGCCGCCGGCGTGCGAGGGATCGGGCTGCAGGATGTCCACGCCGCCGGTTTCCAGCACGCGCTTGAAGTCGTAGCGCGAATACAGGCGCTCGCCCAGCGCGATCGGCGCGGGCGAGATGGAGGCGAGCTCGGGAATGCATTCGAGGTATTCGGACAGCACCGGTTCCTCGATGAACATCAGCTTGTACGGTTCCAGCTCGCGCATCAGCACCTTGGCCATCGGCTTGTGCACGCGGCCGTGGAAGTCCAGGCCCAGGCCCACGTGCGGACCGACCGCATCGCGCACCGCCTGCACGTTGGCAAGCACGCGCTCGACCTTGTCGAAGCTGTCGACATACTGCATTTCCTCGGTGGCGTTCATCTTGACCGCGGTGAAGCCGCGCGCCACCGCTTCCATCGCCGCGCGCGCGGTGTCGGCCGGTCGGTCGCCGCCGATCCACGAGTACACGCGGATGCGGTCGCGCACCGGGCCGCCGAGCAGGTCGTACACCGGACGGCCCAGGTCCTTGCCCTTGATGTCCCACAGCGCCTGGTCGATGCCGGCGATCGCACTCATCAGGATCGGGCCGCCGCGATAGAAGCCGGCGCGGTACATCACGCTCCACAGGTCTTCGATATGGTGCGGGTCCTTGCCGATCAGGTAGTCCGACAGCTCGTCGACCGCCGCCGCCACCGTGTGTGCGCGACCCTCGACGACCGGCTCGCCCCAGCCGCTGATGCCCGCATCGGTGTCGATGCGCAGGAAGCACCAGCGCGGGGGAACCAGAAAGGTGGTGAGGCGGGTGATCTTCATGCGCGGTTTCCTTGCGAAGCAGGGTGTAGATGCCGCCAGGCGTCGGCGAAGTCGCGCGCGCGGGCGGCGACGTCGACGGCCGGGCGGCCGGGGGCGTACAGCGACGAGCCGATGCCGAAGCCGGCGGCGCCGGCGGCCAGCCACGGCGCCATGTTGTCGGGCGCGATGCCGCCGACCGGCAGCACGGGCACGTGCCTGGGCAGCACCGCGCGCCAGGCCTTGAGCACGGCGGGCGAGGACTGCTCGGCGGGGAACAGTTTCAGCGCGTCGGCGCCGGCGGCGAGCGCGGCGAACGCCTCGGTCGGCGTGGCGACGCCCGGTACGCAATACAGGCCGGCCTGCTTGGCGGCGCGGATCACCGCGACGTCGGCGTGCGGCATCACGATCAGGCGGCCGCCGGCATCGGCGATGTCTTTCACGCGCGCCGGATCGAGCACCGTGCCGGCGCCGATCAGGTAATCGTCGCCGAGGGCGTCGACCAGGCGGCGGATGCTGATGCAGGGTTCCGGCGAATTGAGCGGCACTTCGAGCACGCGGAAGCCGGCGCCGGCGAGCGCGCCGCCGATCGCCACCGCTTCGTCGGGATGCAGGCCGCGCAGGATCGCGACCAGTGGCAGATCTTGCAGCCAGGTATGCATGGGCGGTAAGGCACTCATGAGGTGATGGTCGCGGGCGCGGGAACGAGGCCGGCCGCGGCGGCGATGCGCCACAGGCCGTCGGCGGTGGTGCCTTCCGGCGCGCGCGCCAGGCGCAGGCCGAACGTGTCGGCGGCGCGGCGGTAGCGGTCGCACAGCGGGCCTTCGCCGACCATCGGGATGGTGTCGTTCGCGTCGGCCCAGCCGGCGGCCAGGGCCATGCGCAGCTCTTCGCCGATCAGCAGGCCGGACAGATAGTCGGGCACCGAGGCGGGATCGAGCACGCCGTCGAGCATCAGCGCGCGCGCGGAGAACAGCAGCGACAGCGCGCCGGCCGGACCGCTGCCGCGCGCGGCGGCGACGCCGCGGCGGAAGGCGTCGGCGTCGTCGCGCGCCTCCGGCAGCGCGGCGCCCAGGATCGAATGCTGCCGCAGCAAGCCGTACAGCTCGCCGGTCATCACCGTGGCGAAATCGGTGACGATGCCGTCGCGCAGGCGCACCCACTTGCTGTGCGTGCCGGGCAGCAGCAGGCGCGTGGTGGCCGGTTCGCGCGCCAGCACGCCGGCGATCTGGGTTTCCTCGCCGCGCATCACGTCGGGACGGTGCGTGTCGTGCAGGCCGGGCACCAGATAAAGCGCATGGCCGTCCGGCGCCGCGATGCGGGTCAGGTGCTGCGCCAGCCGCTCGACGCCGGTGGGCGTATCCAGATAAGGCACTTCCTGCCAACCGTTGCGGCTGCCGACCATGCCGCAGGCGAGCACCGGCAACGCGGGCCAGTCGCGCACGGCGCTGGAGAACGCTTCCGGAAACCCTCCTGCCGGCAGTTGGCGAATGCCGTGGGGCAGGGCGCGCGACTCGAGCGCATGGCCATCCGCGCCGTACAGATAAGCGCGCAGATGAGTGCTGCCCCAATCCAGGCCGATCAGGCCGGCGCTCACGCCGAAGCCTTCCGGCGCGTGCGCGGGCGGCTGCGGCGCATGTTGTCGCGCGAGTCGGCGATCATCGCCAGCATTACCTTGCGCGCCACTTCCGGTTGCTTGCGGCGGATCGCCTCCAGCACCTGGTGGTGGTAGGGCAGCGAATACTTGAAGTCGCCCGCGCTGCGCGCGGACAGGCTGAAGAAGGCACTCAACGCGGTTTCCACCACCGAGAACAGCGAATGCAGCAGCTCGTTGCCGGTGGCATGCAGCACGGCGTCGTGGAAGCGCACGTCGGCTTCGGTCCAGGCATCCAGGGTCTGCGCGGCATCCATCGCCTGGTAGGCGGCGTCGATCTCGGCCAGTTGCGCCGCGGTGCGGTGGCGCGCGGCGGAGGCCGCGGCGGCCGGTTCGATCAGTTCGCGCATCTCCACCAGCTTCTCGACGAAATCGTCGGTGGGCATGGAGGCGCAGCGCCAGGCCAGCACGTCGGAATCCAGCTGGTTCCAGTAGCGTTCTTCCTGCACGCGCGCACCCACGCCGGTGCGCGAGGCGATCAGGCCCTTGGCCGACAGCACCTTCAAGGCTTCGCGCAAGGCGGTGCGGCTGACGCCGAGGTTTTCCGCCAGGGTTTCCTCGCGCGGAAGCACGTCGCCCGGCTTGACCCGTCCGCTGACGATGCGTTGGCCGAGTTCGTGCATCACATGTCCGTACAAGGTGCGAACGGCGGACGGCTTCTTCATGAATTCCTCGTTCCCCAATGTCTCTCTGGCGCGAGAGGCGGCGGTGCCGCAGCTGCCCGGCTTTCGCGGCGCCGGGTCGTTTGTCATACAAACCGACTATAAGCATTTCGCTCGGTTCCTGCCAAGCGCCGAGCGCACTTTCGGACACTTCGTCACATGGACGGCTATTCGTCAGCGATGACGCATTGCGATATTTCTCAGGTCGATTGCGAAAATTTCGGGTCGGGGGAAGTCGCGCAATGGCCTGAAATGACCAAACGAAAACGCGAAGCGATGTCATCCGGATAACCGATGTTGCGTCGCGCAAGGCCGAAAAATCGCGCCGAAGATCACTTGCACGATAATCATACAATGTGATTGCATGCCCCGTCCCGTAAGGGTGGCGAAGGGGAAATGCGACATGCGACGTGCGATGCTCCTGGGTTCCTTGGGTGCGATGGCGATGGCGATGGCGATGACGACGACGGTGCAGGCGGTGGAAGCGAAGCGCGAAGCATTCGGGGCGCTGCCCGATGGCACCAAGGTCGATGCCGTGGTGCTCGACAGCGGCCATGGGCTGCGCGTCCGCGTCATTGCCTATGGCGCCAGCCTGCAGGAAGTGGTCGCGCCGGATCGCCACGGCAAGGGCGCCAATATCCTGCTCGGCTACGCCAAGCTCGATGACTACCTGAAGAAGCCGCAGTACTTCGGCGCCACGGTGGGGCGTTATGCCAACCGCATTGCCAAGGGTCGCTTCGTGCTGGATGGCCACGCCTACGAGGTGCCGGTCAACGACGGCCCCAATTCGCTGCACGGCGGCAACAAGGGTTTCGACAAGGTGCTGTGGACGGTGGGCGAAGTGAAGAGCGGCGCCGATGGCGCCAGCGTCACGCTGAGCTATGTCAGCCCCGACGGCGACATGGGCTATCCCGGCAAGCTCACCGCCACTGCGATCTATTCGCTGGATGCGCGCAACCGCCTCACCATCGAATACCGCGCGAGCACCGACCAGCCCACCATCGTCAACCTGACCAATCACGCCTACTGGAATCTCTCCGGCGAGGGTTCCGGCTCGGTGATGGCGCAGAAGCTCACCATTCCGGCCGAGACCTTCCTGCCGATCGACGCGACCTCGATTCCGCTGGGCCAGTTCAAGCCGGTGGCCGGCACGCCATTCGATTTCCGCCAAGGCAAGCCGATCGGCCGCGACATCCGCACGCCGGATCCGCAATTGCTCAACGGCCGCGGCTACGACCACGACTTCGTCATCGCGCACGACGTGGCGAAGGAGCCGCGGGTCGTCGCCAAAGTGGAAGATCCGGCCTCCGGCCGCGTGATGACGCTCAGATCCACCATGCCGGGCCTGCAGTTCTATTCCGGCAACTTCCTCGATGCGACCAGCGTCGGCACCGGCGGCCAGGTGTACCGCCAGGGCGACGCCTTCGCGCTCGAGCCGCAGTTCCATCCCGATACGCCCAACCAGCCGGCGTTCGGCTCGGCGCGGCTGGCGCCGGGGCAGGCATACCGCCACACCATCGTGTACGAGTTCGGCACGGAGCCGGTGCAAGACAAGCACTGACGGGCAGGCAGGCGCCCGCCGCAGCGATCGAGCGAAGACGCCCCGAGCGGGCGTCGCGGGAGCGCTTTGCCCGGATATCAACCCAAGGCCTCCGGCAGGGACCGGAGATCGTCTGAAAAAGGGGAGTTCGAAATGAAGCATGCATTGATGGCGACGGCTCTGGGACTGGCGGCGCTGCTCGCCACGCCCGTGTCCCTGGCGCGGGAAAGCACCGCGCGCTGGACGCCCGCCGAAGCCAAAGCCTGGTACGCCAGGCAAGCCTGGCCGCTGGGCAGCAACTACCTGCCGGCCAACGCGATCAACGAGCTGGAAATGTGGCAGGCCGATACCTTCGATGCCGCACGCATCGACCAGGAACTGGGCTGGGCGCAGCAGCTGGGCATGACCACCATGCGCGTGTTCCTGCACGACCTGCTGTGGCAACAGGATGCCGCCGGCTTCAAGCAGCGCATCGACCAGTTCCTGGCCATCGCCGACAAGCACCACATCAAGCCGATCTTCGTGCTGTTCGATTCGTGCTGGGATCCGGAGCCGAAGCTTGGCGCCCAGCATCCGCCGATCCCCGGCGTGCACAACTCCGGCTGGGTGCAGAGCCCGGGCGTGGCGCTGGCCGATCCCAGCCAGTACCCGCGCCTGGAGCAGTACGTGAAAGACATCGTCGGCAGCTTCGCCAAGGATCCGCGCGTGCTCGCCTGGGATGTGTGGAACGAGCCGAACAATCCCGGCGGCGGCAACTACGACGCGAAGGAGCCGAAGGACAAGTTCGCCCTGGTCGCCAAGCTGCTGCCGCAGGTATTCGCCTGGGCGCGCAGCGCGTCGCCGACGCAGCCGCTGACCAGCGGCCTGTGGGAACACGAGGACTGGTCGGATCCTGCGAAACTCGATGCGGTCGAGCGCACCCAGGTCGAGCAGTCCGATGTAATCAGCTTCCACAACTACGGCTGGCCGGAGGAATTCGCCCGCCGCGTGAAGCAGCTGGAAGGCTATGGCCGTCCGCTGATCTGCACCGAGTACATGGCGCGCGGCAACGGCTCGACCATCGACGGCGTGCTGCCGCTGGCCAAGCGGCTCGACGTGGGCATGGTCAACTGGGGCTTCGTCGACGGCAAGTCGCAGACCATCATGCCGTGGGATTCCTGGCAGCGGCCGTACACCTTGCAGCCGCCGACGCTGTGGTTCCACGACCTGCTGCATGGCGACGGCACGCCGTACCGCCAGCGCGAGGCCGAGATTCTGCGCGCACTGTCGCACGCGCCGCGCGGCGTGGTGCCGGCGGAGGCGGCGAGCTATCCGGTAGGGACGCTTCTTAAGACGCGCTAAGCCACCACGCGCGCCACATCGGCGCGCCCGCTGGAGCGGGCCGCCTTCTTTTCTTCCAAACGCATGCCGCCGGCACGCGCCGGCGCCGCTTTGACTCCGAAAACCGGGGAGGTTCATTCCATGACTCGCTACCGCATTCCGCTGTCCCTGCTCGCGATCGCCATCGCCGCCGCGCTGGCACCTGCCTACGCGGCCGATACCAAGCCCGCCGACCAGGCCGCCGATCCGCAACAGTCCACCGACCAGGCCGCACCCGCCGGCCAGGCGCCGGCCAAGAAGAAGGCGGGTACCGCCGACCAGGCGTCCACCCAGAATGCGGTGAATCTCTCCGGCGTGGTGGTGACGCCGCTGCGCGAAAGCCTGCAGAGCGCGCAGGCGCTCAAGCAGGACTCGCGCATGGTGGTCGATTCCATCGTCGCCGAGGACATCGGCAAGCTGCCCGACAACAGCGTGGCCGACGCCATGCAGCGCATCACCGGCGTGCAGATCGCGCAGGGTTTCCAGGGCGAGACCAGCTCGGTGGTGATCCGTGGCCTGCCCAACGTGATCACCACCTTGAATGGCCGCGAGATCTTCAGCGGCGTGGGCCGTGCGTTCGCCTTCCAGAACCTGCCGGCGACCGCGGTGAAGACCGTGCAGGTCTACAAGACCAGCGAAGCCAGCCTGCCCGACGGCGGCATCGCCGGCCTGGTCGACATGCAGCTGTACCGCCCGCTGGATTTCGACGGCAGCAAGGTGGCGGCGACGCTTACCGGCACGCACAGCAAGTACGGCGGCCACACCGATCCCAACGGCAGCCTGCTGCTGAGCAACCGCTGGCACACCGACGCCGGCGAGTTCGGTGCGCTGCTCAACGTCGGCTATGACAAGCAGCGCTATGAGTACAACGCCGTATGGGCGGACTTCCCCAAGGTGCTCACCGGCGGCAACGGCGCGCCGATCCGCACCTCCGGCGGCGACCTGATCTCCGTGCCCAACGGCTGGGGCGCCGACTACAACATCGGCAGCCGCAAGCGCCAGGAAGCCAACTACGCCTTGCAGTGGAAGCCGAACAAGGACACCGAGGTCTATATCGAAGGCCTCTACACCTGGGATTCGGACCGCTACAACCAGCCGTATTACTTCAGCTTCCCGGTGGGCGTGGTCAATCCGTCCAGCCTGTCGGTCACCAATCATTGCTATGCCGACCAGCTGACCGGTTCGCCGTATTACGGCCAGCGCATCTGCGATGCCTCCAGCGGCGTGTGGACCGGCGACACCTATGCCGCCACCAGCACGCAGGCGCACGAGCAGTGGGGCCATGACATCCAGAACTCGATCGGCATGAAGTGGCATGGCGACCGGCTCAACCTGTCCACCGACCTGTCCTTCAATTCCAGTTCGTTCCACGACCAGACCTTCATCGTCGACACCTTCCTGAAGGGACCGATCACCACGGTGTGGAACGGCGCGCAGAACTGGACGCTGGGCGGCAATCCGCAGCTCAATCCGTCGAACTACTACCTCAACGGCCTGTTCCAGACCTGGAACAACCAGCGCGGCGAACAGACCGCGTGGCGCGGCGACGGCACCTATGACCTGGGCGGCGACTTCTTCCAGTACATGGATTTCGGCCTGCGCTATTCCGACCACAAGGCCGAGTACCGCGGCAGCGTCGAGATCTCCACGCCGCCGCCGGGCGGCACCGGCCAGATCGCGCTCAACCCGAACCCCGCCAACCAGGTGGTGGCGCGCTTCCCGAACGGTTATTTCTGCAACCAGCCGACCACCGATGCGATTCCGGTGTCCTGGCTGAGCGGCTGCTACAACTTCCTGGTCAACAATGCCGATGCGATCCGCGGGCTGTACGGCCTGCCGAACGGGCTGGCGCCGGAGAATCCGGGCCGCTTCTATCACATCCAGGAGAAGTCGTACGCCGGCTACCTGCAGTTCGGCTATGGCAACGAGTTGTTCGGCCTGCCGTACGACGGCCTGATGGGCATGCGGGTGGAGCGCGTGAAGCGCCATCTCGATGCGTTCTCGTTCGACGCGTCCACCGGCGTCTACTCGCCGCTGACCGCTTCCACCAGCGCGCCGGTCTACCTGCCGAACCTCAGCTTCAACCTGCATCTGCGCGACGACCTGCAGTTGCGCGTGGTGGCGGCCAAGACGCTGACCTATCCGGGCTTCGGCCAGTTGAATCCGTCGATCTCGCTCAATCCCGGCACGATCAACCGTGCCGGCGTGGCCAGCAGCGGCAACCCGAACCTGAAGCCGATCCGCAGCAACAACTACGACGCCTCGCTGGAGTGGTACTTCGGTCCGGCCAGCTATATCAGCGGCGGCGTGTTCTACCGCGACATCAATGGCTACATCCAGAACTACATCACCGACGTGACGATCGGCGGCCAGCCTTACCAGCTGAACTCGCCGCAGAGCGCGGGCTCCGGGCATCTCGACGGCGCGGAATTCGCCTACCAGCAGTTCTTCGACTTCCTGCCTGGCGTATGGAGCGGCCTGGGTGCGCAGTTCAACTACACCTATATCGAGGGTTCCACGCGTTCGCCGCAATACATCGGCGGGCCGATCACCGCCTCGCCGCTGCAGAACGTGTCGAAGAACAACTACAACGCGGTGCTGATGTATGAGAAGTACGGCTGGTCCGCGCGCCTGGCCTACAACTACCGCAGCCGCTACATCCAGGGCTTCAACCAGCCGACGGTGGCGGGTGTGAACGACGAGATCAAGCCGGCCAACCAGGTGGACTTCTCGCTGGGCTACGACGTCAACCAGAACTTCACCGTGGTGCTCAACGCGACCAATATCTTCGGCGCCAACCTGCACCAGTGGTGGGGCGACGGCACCACGCGGCCGCGCGACATCCGCTACCAGGACCGCACCCTGGGCCTGGGCGTGCGCTTCAAGATGTGATTCCTCCCCGGCGGGCGGCGTCGTGGCGTGGCCGCCCGCCTTTTTTGTTCGGAGGCAAGTGGATGAAACGAACGATGTTCGCGCTGGCGTTCGCGCTGGCTTCGCTGGCGGCGCATGCCGACGAACGCGTGGTCGGCGAGCGCATCGCCGACGGCACCGGCTATGCGTCGGTGGTGCGCACCGGGCACGGCGCCGGGTCGGAGCATGGCCGCCTGCTGATGGTGTTCGAGCAGGACGGCATGGCCGGCATTCCGTTGTGGGAAAGCCGCGACGAAGGTGCGCACTGGCGCTTCCTGATGAATGTCACCGACCAGTCGCACGCCGGCGACAAGCAGTGGCAGTTGCGTTGGCAACCGCACATCGCCGAGTTGCCGCGCGCCACCGCCGACCTGCCGGCCGGCACGCTGCTGCTCTCGGCCAACGCCACGCGCAACGACGAGCGCGGCCGCGTCCATGTCGAGGACCTGCAGATGTACGTGTCCACCGACGGCGGCAAGAGCTGGCGTTATCGCAGCTCCATCGTGCAGGGCGGCGGCCGTCCCGAGGACAAGGACAACAAGGGCGTGTGGGAGCCGAACGTGCACCTCCTGGACGATGGGCGCCTGGTCGCCTATTACTCCAGCGAACAGCACAAGGGCGAGGGCTACAACCAGCTGCTGGCGCACAAGGTCTCCGCCGACGGCGGTCGCAGCTGGGGCAAGGAAGTGTGGGACGTGGCGATTCCCGGCGGCGTGCAGCGCCCCGGCATGGCCATTGTCACGCGCCTGCCGGATCACCGTTATGCGATGACGTACGAGAATATCGACGGGCCGCGCAATGGCCAGGTATTCATCAAGTTCAGCCGCGACGGGCTGGACTGGGGCGATCCGCAGCGGCACGGCGAGCAGGTGATGACGCTATCCGGCTTCTGGCCGGCGGCGTGTCCGGTGCTGCAGTGGTTTCCGCAAGGCGGACCGGAAGGCGTGATCGTGGTGTCGGCACAACGCGCCGGTGGCGGTGGCGACGAAGGCGGGCGCACCTTGTACTGGAACAATGCGTCCGGCCGCGGCCCCTGGTGGGAAGTGCGCGCGCCGGTACAGAAGCGCAGCGGCAACATCCACGCGGGCTGGACCCAGGCATTACTGGCGCGCGGCGACGGATCGTTCCTGCACGTGACATCGTCATCCGCGGCGGATGCGCCGGAGCATGCGTCGCGCAACGAGATGCTGTCGGCCATCGCGCCCTTGCGCTTCGATCGCTATGAAGCCGAGGACGCGGAACTGGCCGGCGCCGCCGTGGTGCCGGATCCGGCCGCTTCCAACCTGCGCAAGGCGCGGCTGGGGCAGGGCGGCGCGGCGCGGCTGCGCTTCCTCGTGCATGCCACGGCCGGCGTGCACAGCTTGCGGGTGCGCTACGCCGACGTGGGCTTGCCTGCCACGCCGGTGTTGGCGGTGAACGGTGCGCGCATGCCTGCGACGATCGAACCGGCGACGGACGGCGGGCAGGTGGCGACGCTCACCGCGCCGCTGCTGCCCGGCTTCAACACCATCGATATCGAAGGCGGCGCGCACGTGCTCGATATCGATTATCTGCAAGTCGACGGCGATGCCGCGTCGCGTTCGGGAGGAAAGGGCAAGTGAAGCGTCATGTCTTGCTGTTCACCCTGTTGCTGGCGGCCATGCCGCTGGCGCAGGCCGCCAAGCCGGTCGGTCCGCTGCTGCCGTCCGGCCCGGATCCCTGGGTGACCCAGCGCGACGGCGTCTACTACTACATGCATACCCAGGGCGACCGCATCTCGCTGTGGAAGACCCGCGACATGGCGAAGCTGGCGCAGGTTGTGCCGGTGACGGTGTGGCGCGCGCCGGCCAGCGGTCCCAACTCCGCGGCGATCTGGGCGCCGGAGCTGCATCTGATCGGCGGCAAGTGGTACCTGTACTACTCCGCCGCCGACAAGGCGCACAACGACGACGCCCACCGGCACGTGTTCGTGCTGGAGAACGCCTCGGCGGATCCGACCCAGGGCCGCTGGGTGGACAAGGGCATGCTGCGCACCAGGCTCACCGGCATCGACGGCACGGTGTTCGAGCATCGCGGCAAGCTGTACTTCGTGTACTCGGCCTACGTGGGCGATCACAGCGACCTGGTCATCGCGCCGATGCGCGATCCGTGGACGCTGGCCGGGCCGGAGGTGGACATCGCGGCACCGACGTTCCCGTGGGAGATGCGGGGCGGGCGGAAGATCCTGGAGGCGCCGGAATTCCTTCCCGGGCCACGCGGCAAGGTATTCCTCACGTATTCGGCCAGCGCGTGCTGGTCGGACGATTATTCGATCGGGATGTTGAGCGCCGACAGCGATGCGGACCTGCTCAAGCCTGCTTCCTGGTCGAAGTCGCCGCTGCCGGTGCTGAAAAGCTCGCCGCAGGACGGCGTATATGCGACGGGGCACAACGGTTTCTTCAAGGCCGCCGACGGGACCGACTGGATCGTGTTCCATGCCAATGGCGGGCCGGATTGGAAGTGCACCTCCAGGCGCGCGCCGTATATGCAGAAGTTCACCTGGGACGACCAGGGACGACCGGCATTCGGATCCTAGCGATGCCACGGCGTAGGTTGGGGTGAGCCGCAGGCGAACCCCAACGGGCATGCGGTTTCACCAGGCGCCCGTTGGGGTTCGCCTGCGGCTCACCCCAACCTACGTCCTACGCCCGGTGGGCGGACATCACGACAACGCCTCCGTCCCCGGCACCTCCGCCCACGCCACCTGATTCCTCCCCGCCCGCTTCGCCGTGTAAAGCGCCGCGTCCGCCGCACTGAGCATCGCCTCGGCGTCGCCATACCGCGCCAGCTCGCTGGACGCGATCCCGGCACTGACCGTGACGAAGCCGCGCACGCCGCGCACATGCAGGATGCGCAGCGCCTCCACCCGCTCGCGCAGTTGTTCCAGCAGGGCGCCGGCGGCATGCGGCAGGTAGCCGCTGATCAGCACCACGAATTCCTCGCCGCCGGCGCGGGCCACGGTGACGCCCGGCATCGACGCGGCTTCGCCGGCCAGGGCCTGCGCGACGGAGGCCAGGCACTGGTCGCCGGCGAGGTGGCCATAGGTGTCGTTGAAGGCCTTGAAGTGGTCGATGTCCAGCATCGCCACCGCCAGCGGCACGTGGACTCGCCGCGCGCGTTCCCATTCGCGGTCCAGCGCGCGGTAGAAGCCGCGGCGGTTGAGCAGCTGGGTCAGGTCGTCGCGCAACGCCGCGCGGCGCAGACCGTGGTGCAGGCGCTTGAGTTCGTCTTCCGAGGACAGGCGCTTGCCCAGCATCAGCGCGGCGCGCAGCGCGTACGAGGCGATGCCGGCGACCAGCGCGCCCACCGCCACCGCAGGGATGCGATGCAGATAGCCGAAGGCGAGCAGGCACAGTGCAAGGCTGAGGACGAAGGGACTGATGCTGCCGGCCAGATAGCGGACGCGGGTGGAGGGCCGGTAGCCGCGCAGCCAGTCGCCGCGGCGCCGGCTCAGCAGCAGGCCGAGCAGGGCAAACGGGACGCTCAGCAAAAACTCTGGCAGGTACGACTCGCTGGACAGCACAAAGCGGTTATGCGCCGCCGGCGCGAACAGCTCGATCCAGGCGAAGGCGGCGAGCACCACGAAGAAGCGCCGCTCGTCGCGGCGGCGCGCGCCCAGCAGGCGCAGCGAGGCGAATACCGCCACGAACAGCGCCATGCCGTCGAACATCCACATGATCGCGCGCGCGTTCTCCGGCTGCGCCTCGGCGCCGGCGACCAGGGCGCGCACCAGGCCGTAGAACATCAAGGCGATGAACACCGCCAGCGCGGCATCCAGCAGTCCGGTCCAGCGGTACACCGGCGGCACCGGGTCGTAGGTGGCGGCGAGGGTGAGCAGCAGGCTGCTCATGCAGAAATAGAAAGTGGGGTCGAAGGCCACCAGGGTGCCCTGGGGATTGGCCAGCGAATCGACGAACAGCAGCACGAAGGCCGCGCCCTGGCTGAACAGCGCGGCCAGCAGCAGCGACCACAGCGGCCGGTTGTGCGGGAGGCTCAGGCCGATGCGCCGGATGCCCAGGATCAGGGTGAGGCCGAGTACGGCCAGCACCAGCGCATAGCTCCAGCTCAGCACGCGCGGCGGCTCGGTCGCCAGCACGGCGAGGTGCGCCGCCAGCAGCGGCGCATACAGACGCGGGGCGAGGGCCTGCATGTTCATGGCGCGTCGTGGGGCAGGTGGTGCGATCACTTAAGCACGAATCCATGGGGACGGGGTATCGCCGGTTCCGATCCCCGGCGATGGCGCCTACGCGGCCATGGCGATGCCGCGCATGGCTGCGCGCATCCGACGTACGCGCCGTGCCGGCATCGGCCTACATACGCAGGCCGCCCGGCGCAGCAATCTGTACTTGTCCGGACGCGCTCCCCAGCGGGTTCCGGACCGCGGCAGCCCGGGACTCTTCCCCTCTCTCGCCCCGGGCCGGCGCGGGTCCCCCCGGTTATCGGGGGGGCCGCTTTTCGAGCGGTATACGGAAACCGAAGGAGCAGCGCCATGACAGATCCGAACAGGCAGCCGACGCGGCCATCCGGCCTAGCGGTCGCGCGCCGCTTCGTCGCCGTGCAGGGGCAGGCTGACCCGCACGTGCAGCCCGCTGCCGAAGCGCGAATCGAGCAGCTCGATCCGTGCGTCGTGCATCAGCGCCGCGCGCTGCACGATGGAAAGCCCGAGGCCGTAGCCATCGCCGCGCGTGCCGGGCTCGCGATGGAAGCGCTCGAACAGGGCATGCCGGCGTTCGGGCGGGATGCCCGGTCCGTTGTCGGCGACATCGATCACAGCCATCCGTCCCGCCCGCGACAGCGCCAGCTCCACCATGCCGCCGGACGGCACGTGACGCATCGCGTTTTCCAGCAGGTTGCGCAGCATCGCCCTGAGCGCCGCCTCGTCGCCGTACACCAGCAGGCGCTCGGGCAGCGGCACCAGCACCAATTCGACGCGGCTGTGCACGATCACCGAGACCATCTCGTCGATCACGTCGCCGGTGAGCGCCACCAGGTCGACCGGCGCCAGGGCGCGCCGGCCCTCGCCGGATTCCAGCCGTGCCAGCGCCAGCAGCTGTTCCGTGCGGCGGGCGAGCGCGACCAGGCATTCGCGCGCATCGGCCAGGGCGCTGTCGGCGGTACCGGACTCGCGCGCGCCGATCGCGGCGTCGAGGTTGATCATGGTGGAGGCCAGCGGCGTGCGCAGTTCGTGCGCGACATCGGCGCTGAAGCGGCGTTCGCGTTCGAGCGCGCGCTCCAGCCGGCCGATCTGCTCGTTCAGCGCATCCAGCAGCGGGCGCAATTCCAACGGGGCATTGTCCAGCGTCACCGGCGCATGGCTGCCCGGCTCGCGGCGGAGCAGCCGGCGGGCCAGGGTGTCCAGCGGCCTGAGGCCGCGCCGGATCGCCCAGCCCATCAGCAGGGCGAGCAAGGGCAGGGCGACGAACAGCATCAGGCCGTACTGCACCCACAGCGCCTGGCTGATCTCGGTGCGGCTGTCGTAGCGTTCGGCCGTGCGGATGAGTTCGCCATCGCCGGTGCGAGGCAACTGGAACACACGCCAGCGGCGCTCGCCGAAGGAGACGTCGCGGAACGATGCATCGTCCGCGCGCGGCGCGGGCATGCCGTCGAGGTTGGCCGTGGTGGCCAGCAGCCGGCCATCGGCGCCGAACACCTGGTATCCCACTTCGGGCTCGTACGAATGCATGTTCCTGCCGTGCACGGCCGGCGTGCGCGAAGGCGTCGGCACCACCACGGCGTGGCCGTCGTGCGGCATGCCGCCGGTACGCAGCAGCACGTCGAGCGTGCGCGCGGACTGGGCCAGCCGGCCGTCGAGCAGCTCGTGCACTTCCTTCAGCGTGTACCGGTAACTGAGCGCGCCGAGCAGGAGCATCGCCGCAGCGAGGATGGCGATGACCATCCAGCGCAGGCGGGCACGCAGGCTGGGGAAGCTCATCGCCGGTTCGCTCACGAATGATCCAGCGGAATGGTGTAGCCGAAGCCGCGCACCGTCTTGATCGCATCGAAGCTTAGCTTGCGGCGCAGGCCATGGACCAGCACGTCGAGCGCGCCGGAACCGACATCGTTATCCCAGCCGTAGAGCGAGCTTTCCAGCTGTTCGCGGCGCACGACGCGGCCGGCGCGTTCCATCAGGTATTGCAGCAGGGCGAATTCGCGGCGGCTCAGTTCCACCTTCCGTCCCTGGTAGCTGACCTCGACCGCCGCCGCGTTGAGCACCAGCGGACCGACTTCGATGCGGTTGTCGGCCATGCCGTTGGCACGGCGCGCGGTGGAACGGATGCGCGCGGCCAGCTCGTCCAGGTGGAAGGGCTTGACCATGTAGTCGTCGGCGCCCGCGTCCAGGCCGCGGATGCGCGATTCCAGGTCGTCGCGTGCGGTCATCACGATGATCGGCGTACGCAGGCGCCGGCCGCGTGCTTCGGTGAGGATCTCGAAGCCGTCGCGGTTGGGCAGGCCCAGGTCGAGCAGGATCAGGTCGACGGAAGGATCGTTCACCGCGGCCATGGCCTCGCGGCCGTCGCGGACCCAGGTGAGGGTATAGGCGAGCTGTTCGAGGGCCCGCTGGATGGCTTTGCCGAGGAGCGGATCGTCCTCGATAAGAAGTATGTGCACGAAAGCACCCAGGGTCGCGAATGGCGCGTATGGCGCGAAGTATCCTGGAAAATGATCCAGCCGGCGCATTAGCGCCGGCTTAGCGTGGAAGCTCAGGCCTGGCGGCCGGCTTCCGCGGCGGCACCGGCTTTCCGTGCACCGAATGCCTCGTGCGCGATCAGGAACGGCACGATGGGCAGGGCATATGCCATCCAGCCCAGTTGCTTCCACAGATAGATCCGCGCCAGCCAGAACAGCACCGGCAACACCAGCGACAGGCTGAAGGCGAATGTCGGCCGGCGCCGCACCAGCAGCAACGCCGCCAGGCCGATCGGCGCACAGGCGACATAGGCGAGCTGCCACGGTAGAGCGCCATGGCGCACGGGTTGCAGCGCCGGATAGGCGGGCAGGATATGGAACGCCATATCCATGGCGGTCAGCACGACACCGGCCGCCATCAGGCCGATCAGCCATCGGGCGAAATGGAGAGCGGTCGAAGTGGCAAGCAGCGAGGGTGTCGGTTCCATCCGGGGGGGCAACTCGTCCTGAGGCTCGGGGTGTGGGAAAGCAGGGCTATGTGCCAGTCCAGGCTGCGGCATCTGCTTAGGATTTGGACTATGACATAGCGCCAGCCACGCTAGGATGATTCCTTTGCGGCTTTAGGACGATGCCATGTCCGAACGAATCGTCGAGTCCACCATCATCGACGCCCCCGTGGCGATCGTCTGGGAAAACCTGACGCAGCCCGAGCTCATGCGCGCCTGGATGGGCGAGCCGGCCATGAAGCTTGAAGTCGAAGCGGACTGGCGCGTCGGCGGCAAGGTGAGCGTGCGCGGCGTCCACACCGGCCGCTTCGAGAACCGCGGCACGGTGCTCGCGTTCGAGCCGCCGATGCGGCTGAGCTATACGCATCTGAGCTCGGTATCCCGGCTGCCCGACCATCCTGCCAGCTACACGGTCCTCGAGTTCCGCCTGAGCGCGATGGGCGAACGGACCCGGCTCGATTTCGAAGCCAGCGGCTTCCCCACCGAGGTGATCTTCAGGCACCTGGCCTTTTACTGGGGCGGCACGCTCGATGCGATCGGCCGGCAGGCGGCATCCTTCTACAGGGACGGCTCCATCTCCACCAGGTCGTAGCCGCCACCGAACCCATCCGCTTCGACGCGCTCCACGGCGAAGCCGAAGCGCGCGAAGAAGCCCTGCTCATCGGCGTCGTTTCGACCAGCACGCAGTTGAAACGACCTTGCGCACGGATGCGCGCCGATCGCGCGGCCAGCAGGCGCGTGCCGGGACCAGGGCCGTGCAGGTCGCGACGGATCATGCCCCACACCAGGCCGGCGGTTCCTGCCCGCGGATGGGCCGCATAGCCGCCACAGTCGAGCAGGGCGCCGCCGGCATCCTCGAACACGAAATACCGCGTGCCCTCCTCGTCGATGCCGGCAAGGCAATCCGTGCGCTCGCGCGCACCGAAATCATCGGGCACGTTGCTTTCGAACAGGGCGATGCAGGCGGCCAGATCGTCGGGGCTGCAGGCGCGGCGGTCAGGGAGGGCGGTCATGAGGTCGGTGGATGCGGGCGTCGAGTTTAGGAATTTACTCAATGGAAAATTCCATCGCTGCGCCACATGCTGAGGCTTAGTCATTCGCTGAGACCGGTCGCTTTCCACGCCTACGGTGCTTTATCCATTTCCTAGTGTTTTGGATTGCGCCGATTGTTTTCTCTGCCGCTGCTGATGGAACGTTGCCGCCGGCGAAAGGGAAGAGTGTTGCAGGTCATCGGCATGCGAGGAGGACAACATGATCGGCCGGCTTCCGGGTATGGCCCTTGGAGCGTGCCTGTTCGTTTCGGTAGAGGCCGTGTCGGCCGATCTGTACTGGTGCGACCGATGCACGCCGGAGCAGGAAAAAACCATGCTGGCGCGCATCGACCACGGCCGGACCTGGTCCGAAGTCTATGTGGGCGACCCGTCCACGCGCAGCTTGCATAAGTACGGCGTGGCGCGCAGCTGGGGGCAGGCGGTGCCTTACGACGTGCGGCGCAAAGGGACGGAGCCGGAGATCGAATCGGCGTTCGCGCAGCTGCTGCGCTTCCACGATGCCGCACCGGCCGGCTGGAAGAAGGCCTACACGCTGCGTATCGTCGATGCGGCGCGGGACGCCTCCGATTATTTCAACCGCCAGGCGATCCCGGTCTTCGACTATCCCGACCCGGCCGTCTCGGTCTACGACGTGCTCGGCGACGTACGGCAGCGCCGCTTCTTCGAGGGCTATGTGCAGGCGGACATCCTGCGCAGGATTCCGCTGGACCTGGGCATCACCCGGCGCAGCCTGGCCTATCTGCATACGGTGGACGACGCGCGCAGTCCGACCGTCAGCGTGCGGGTGCAATTCATGGACGGCAGCCGGGTCGTGGCGCGGCTGGAGATCGCCGATGGCCTGATGGTGAAGATCGACGAACGCAGCGCCCGCGATGCGCGGGATCGCGCCATATCCGCGCTGCCGCGGCCCGGCGGCAGCGCGCCGCGCATGTGCCGGGCTCCGGCATCCTCCGAGACGGAATTCGGCCGGTGGCATCGATCGCATCGGCCAATGGCCGGCACCGTGTCCGGCGTGGATGGCTGAGGCGGATGCGGCACGCGTAAATCGGAGTTCGCCGCATGGCGATGACTTCGATGTTTACGCATCCTTGCCGGGCTCGCTGCGGTCATGGTGGCGGCCTCGATCTCCGGCTGCAGAGCGGCCCGGGCTTCGAGTGTTCCAGCGGTACTCCAACGCCGTACTCTTTCACCTCCGAGGTGCGCATCTCGGGGGTGTTTTTTTGCCGCTCCGCCGCGCCCCCGCATGGCCGGCACTCACCGGCCGTACGGGACCCGGACCTCCACCGCCAGGAATGTGACGGGCCCAGCAGATGCCCGCCAAGGCCGCGGCCCCACCTCCTACCGTCATGGCCGTTGAGTTAGCTTTCGCCGGTATCCATGCGCCGGTCGTTCCCGGGGCCTGGCGGTATGCAGGACGCTGCCGCCTCCCGTGTCATCGCGCGCCGACTTGCAGTTAGGGGGAATGTGAGCATGCTTCTTCGTCGTTCGACCTGGCGCGCCTTGCCGGTAGCGCTGGTATCGCTGTGGCTGGCGTCCTGCAGCAGCGCGCCGGTCAAGTCCGGACAGCCGGTGGTGGTGGCCGACCACGCCCGCTTCTCCTTTCTCACGCCGACCCTGGTGCGCATGGAGTATTCGCCGGGCGGCGCCTTCGTGGACGCGCCGACCGCGGTGATAAAGAAGCGCGACTGGGCGCCGGTCACCGTGCACGTATCGCGCGAGAACGGCTGGCTGGTGGCCGGCACGGACGCCATGACCCTGCGCTACCGGCTCAATTCCGGTCCGTTCAACGCCGCCAACCTGAAGGTGAGCTGGAACGAGGCCAGGCCCGCCGGCAAGCCGGGCGAATGGCATCCCGGCGCCGACGACCCGCAGAACCTCGGCGGCCTGACCTATTCGCTGGACAACATCAGCAAGGCCAACCTCACCGGCAATCCGCTGGAAAGCCCGGTGAACAACGTGATTCCCGGCATCGAGGTGAAGCTGGAGCAGGCCAGGCCCGGCCTGCTCAGCCGCAGCGGCTACGCCTTCGTCGACGACAGCGGCACGCCGCTGTGGAACGCGGGTACGCAGTGGATCGAGCCGCGCAAGGAGCGCAACGAACAGGACTGGTACCTGTTCGCCTACGGCGGCGACTACCGCAAGGCGCTGGGCGAATACGCCCAGCTCAGCGGTGCGATCCCGATGATCCCGCGCTACGTGCTCGGTCCGTGGATCACCGACTTCAACTTCGAATACTTCCCCGGCACCGCGGAGGCCAGGCAGCCGGCCTTCCAGCGCTACAACCAGAAGATGCTGGAGGACCAGGTGACGCGCCTGCGCAATGCGCGCATCCCGTTCGATACGCTGGTGCTGGATTTCGCCTGGCACAACTATGGCTGGGACGGCGGCTACGACTGGAGTCCGCTGATCCCGCAGCCGGACCGCTTCATCACCTGGCTGCACGGGCGCGGCGTGAAGCTCGGTCTCAACGACCATCCCGGCTACGCCAACACGCAGGAAAGCATCCTTTCCTTCGACGACAGCCATGCGCCGGCGGTGCTGCAGGACCTGGGCAAGCCGCCGCTGGTGCGACCGTCGTTCGACCTGGACCTGTCCAGCCGCTGGCGCTTCGCCATCGATCCGCGCGACGTCGGCGTGAACGCGAAGTGGTACGCGGCGGATTTCGACGCGCGCAACTGGAAGGCGATCCAGGCCGACCGCTCGTGGCAGGTGCAGGGCCAGCCGAACTACGCCGGCGTGGCCTGGTACCGCGCCGACGTGCGCCTGCCTGCCGACCTGCCCAAGACGCTCTATCTCGTGCTCGGCGAGGTGGACAAGAGCTACCGCGTCTTCGTCAACGGGCAGGAGCTTCAGCACAGTCAGGTCCAATGGCCGCAGCGGCTCACCTATACCGACATCGCGGCCGTGGCCAGGCCCGGCGACCTGCTGCACATCGCCCTGCGCGTAGAGCCCGGCCGCGGCGGCGGCGGACTGTTGCGCGGGCCGGTGGCGCTGCGCGACGTGCATCCGCCGGAGCGCATCGCCTTCGACCTGTCCAACCAGCGCGAGGCCGAGATCTTCATGCGTCGCCTGCACGAACCGCTGATGCGCCAGGGCGTGGACCTGTGGTGGGTGGACGGCGGCGGCGGGGCGACCGGCATGCCGGGCCTCAATCCGCAGTTCTGGACCAACAAGGTGTTCTACGACTTCAGCGCGCAGGCCACCGGCAAGCGCGCCTTCATCCTCGGCCGCTACGGCGACTGGGGCAGCCAGCGCTATCCCGGTTTCTTCACCGGCGATACCTATTCGGAATGGCCGGTGCTGGCTTATGAAGTGGCATTCACCGCGCGCGGCGGCAACGTGCTGGTGCCCTACATCAGCCACGACATCGGCGGCTTCCACGGCGCGAAGCTCGACTTCGACCTCTACGCACGCTGGATCCAGTTCGGCACCTTCAGCCCGCTGCTGCGCATGCACAGCGCACACGCCAACCCGCGCGAGGGCAACACACGCATGCCGTGGCTCTACGGCGAAAAGGGCATGGCGCTGATGCGCAAGTACTTTACCCTGCGCACCCAGCTGATTCCGTATATCTATTCCTACGCCTGGGTGGCGCACCGGGATTCGCTGCCGCTGCTGCGCCCGCTGTACCTGCAGCAGCCGGAGCTGGAAGAGGCCTACAAGCAGCCGTACGAATATTTCTTCGGCGACGACCTGCTGGTGGCGCCGGTGCTGGAGGCCAGCGGCCAGCGCACGGTGTATCTGCCGCCGGGGCAGTGGGTCGATTTCTTCAAGGGCAAGCGCTACCAGGGCGACAGCACGTTCACTGCGCGCTACGCCGTCGACGACATGCCGGTATTCGCCCGCGCCGGCGCCATCGTGCCGATGCAGCCGCCGAGCGATTACTCGGATGCGAAGCCGCTGGATACGCTGATCCTGCACGTATTCGGCGATGGCGACGGCAGCTTCTCGCTGTACGAGGATGACGGCGTTTCGTTGGACTACGACCAGGGCGGCCACGCCATCACCGCGATGCATCACACCACCGGGCAGGATGGCGGCAACGAGTTGACCATCGATGCGGCTCAGGGTGAATTCAAAGGGCAGGTGCAGCGACGCGCGTACGAACTGCGCGTGCATATGGCGAAGAAGCCCAGTGCGTTGAGCGTCAACGGCAAGCCCGGGCCGGCGTGGCGTTGGAATGCCAAGGAGGGTGTGGCAACGGCGACGGTGCCAACGCGTTCGGTGCATGAAGCAGTGCACTTGAGTTGGCATTGAGCGGACGTGACGCTTTGCAGCGCATGCTGTTTGCCGCGCTGTGCGCCGTTGCCCTAGGCGGTTGCGCCACCTCGATGGAGCGGACTTACCGTGGCGAGTATTTCCAGAATTTCGAGAGCTCCGCCTTGACGCCTGCCGGCGGTGGCGCGCCGCTATGTGTCCATAGCGCCCAGTTGGCCGAACGGTTGGGAATGCAGAGCGCAAGCGTGCGTGCGAATGTCACGGTTCGCGGGCGGTTGAGCAAAAAGGGCCATTACTGCAACCTCGGCGCGTATGAGCGCGTGCTGACCATCACCGGGATTGTCGATATCAGCGACGTGCGCGCAGGCAACGAATGAACTGCCCGGTCCCTATTGCGTTGTCTGCCCTTCGCGCCGATCGGTGCCAAGAATCGCATGGAGCCTGGCGTAGGTTGGGGTGAGCCACAGGCGAACCCCAACATGGCGTACCCAACGCACCACATGGTTGGAGTTCGCCGTTGGCTCACCCCAACCTACGCAGGCTTTGTACAGCCGCTGGCCCTGGTTCCCTGGCCAAGACAACCCCATCTCGGCGTAGACTCCACCGGCGCTGCCACCCGCCGACCCAAGGAACGCCATGACCGAACAGGCCACTCCAACGCCGCACGCGGTTTCCGTCCGGGGCATAAGCAAGACCTACAAAGGCGGCTTCCAGGCCTTGAAGTCGATCGACCTCGATATCCGCCGCGGCGAGATCTTCGCGCTGCTCGGCCCGAACGGTGCGGGCAAGACCACGCTGATCAGCATCATCTGCGGCATCGTCAAGCCCAGCGCCGGCACGGTGAGCGCCGATGGCCACGATGTGCTGCGCGACTATCGCCTCACGCGGGCAAAGATCGGCCTGGTGCCGCAGGAGCTGTCGACGGACGCGTTCGAGACGGTGTGGGCCGCGGTCAGGTTCAGTCGCGGCCTGTTCGGGCGCGCCCGCGATGATCGGCACATCGAGAAGGTCCTGCGCGATCTCTCGCTGTGGGAAAAGAAGGACGCGAAAATCATGACGCTGTCCGGCGGCATGAAGCGGCGCGTGCTGATCGCCAAGGCGCTGGCGCACGAGCCGAGCATCCTGTTCCTGGACGAGCCCACCGCCGGCGTGGACGTGGAGCTGCGCCACGACATGTGGGAGATGGTGCGCCGGCTGCGCGCCACCGGCGTGACCGTCATCCTCACCACGCACTACATCGAGGAGGCCGAGGAAATGGCCGATCGCGTGGGCGTGATCACCCGCGGCGAGCTGATCCTGGTCGAAGACAAGCGCGCGCTGATGCGCAAGCTCGGGAAAAAGCAGCTGTCCATCAGCCTGAAGTCGCCGATCCAGGCCTTGCCCCAGGGCTTGGACGAGTACGCGCTGGAGCTGGCCGACGACGGCGCGACCATCACCTACACCTTCGACGCCCAGGGCGAGGACACCGGCATTGCCGTGCTGCTGCGCAAGCTCGGCGACCGCGGCGTGGACTTCAAGGACCTGCACACCTTGGAGAGTTCGCTCGAAGATATTTTCGTCAGCCTGGTACGGGGAACGCGATGAACCTGCCCGCCGTTCGCGCCATTTATCGCTTCGAGATGGCTCGCACCTTCCGCACGCTCACCCAGAGCATCGTTTCGCCGGTGCTGTCGACCTCGCTGTATTTCATCGTGTTCGGTACCGCCATCGGCTCGCGCATGGGCGAGATCGGCGGCACCAGCTACGGCGCCTTCATCATTCCCGGCCTGATCATGCTGTCGCTGCTCAACGAAAGCATTTCCAATGCTTCGTTCGGCATCTACCTGCCGAAGTGGTCGGGCACCATCTACGAGCTGCTCTCCGCGCCGGTCTCGCCGCTCGAGGCGGTGCTCGGCTATGTCGGGGCGGCGTCCACCAAATCGGTGATGCTGGGCCTGCTGATCCTGCTCACGGCGCGCTTCTTCGTGCCTTACAGCATCCTGCATCCGTTCTGGATGGTGGCCTTCCTGCTGCTGACGGCCGTCACCTTCAGCTCGTTCGGCTTCATCATCGGCCTGTGGGCCGACGACTTCCAGAAGCTGCAGGTGATCCCATTGATGGTGGTCACGCCGCTGACCTTTCTCGGCGGCGCGTTCTATTCGATCGGCATGCTGCCGCCGTTCTGGCAGAAGGTCGCGCTGTTCAATCCGGTGGTGTACCTGATCAGCGGGTTCCGCTGGAGCTTCTACGGCCAGTCCGACGTCAATGTCGTCTTGAGCGCGGGCATGACCGTGGCGTTCCTGCTGGTCTGCGCGGTGGCGATCGCCTGGATCTTCCGCACCGGCTACAAGCTGCGTTCGTAGCGCGCGCAGCCTAGCGCCGGAGCACGTCCCGCCCGATCCGCCGCACGTCGGTCTGCCCCGTCAGCGCCATGCTCACGCTCAGCTCGCGGCGGATGATCTCGATCGTGCGCGCCACGCCGTCCTCGCCCAGCGCGCCCAGGCCATACAGGAAGGCCTTGCCGATCAGGCCGGCGCGCGCACCCAGCGCGAGCGCCTTCAGCACATCCTGGCCGCTGAGGATGCCGCCGTCGAACAGCACCTCGAGCTTGTCGCCCACGGCGTCGGCGATTCGCGGCAGCACCTCGATGCTCGCCGGCGCGCCATCGAGCTGGCGGCCGCCGTGGTTGGACACCACGATCGCGTCGACGCCGTGCGCAGCGGCGAGGCGTGCGTCTTCCTCGTCCATGATGCCTTTGAGGATCAGCTTGCCGGGCCACAGCTCGCGGATCCATTCCAGGTCCTGCCAGTTCAGCGTGGGATCGAACTGGTTGGCGATCCACTGCGCCAGCGTGGTCAGGCTGTCGGTGCCCTGGATGCGGCCGGCCAGGTTGCCGAAGGAGCGGCTGGGCGCGCGCAGCATGCTCCAGGCCCAGCGCGGCTTGCTCATCACGTCGAACAGGTTGCGCAGGGTGATCTTCGGCGGCACGCTCAGGCCGTTCTTGATCTCGCGATGGCGCTGGCCCTGCACGGTGAGGTCGGCGGTGAGCATCAGCGCCGAGCAGCCGGCGTCCCTGGCGCGGCGGATCAGGTCGCGCGCGAAGCCGCGGTCGCGCATCACATAGAGCTGGAACCAGAACGGCGCCTGCACCGCATCGCGCACCTGCTCGATCGAGCAGATCGACACCGTGCTCAGGCAGAACGGAATGCCGGCCTTGGTCGCGGCGCGCGCGCCGAGGATCTCGCCCGCGCCGTGCTGCAGGCCGGTGAGGCCGGTGGGAGCGATCGCCAGCGGCATCGAGATCGGCTGGCCGACCACGCTGGTGGCCAGCGAGCGCTGGTCCACGTTCATCATCACGCGCTGGCGGAACTTGATGCTCTCCAGCGCGGCGCGGTTCCCGCGCAGGGTCACCTCGTCGTAGGCGCCGCGGTCGGCGTACTCGAAGAAGGCGCGCGGCACGCGGCGGCGCGCCAGTTCGCGCAGGTCCAGCACGTTGGTGATCGGCGTGGCCATGCTGGTGCTCCCCTCAGTGCAGCGCCGCGACCGTCTGCTCGCTCCACACCGGGCCGTCGGGGAAGCGGTACTCGACCAGTGTGCTCTCGTGCATGCGTGCCGAGAAGCCCGGCGCGGTGGGCGCGAGGTAATGGCCGTCGCGGATCGTCACCGGGTCGTCGAAATGCTCGTGCAGATGATCGACGAACTCGATCGCGCGATCGTCCTTGCGGCCGGTGATCGCCACGAAGTCGGCCATGGCCAGGTGCTGCACCAGCTCGCACAGGCCCACGCCGCCGGCATGCGGGAACACGCGCACGCCGAACTTGGCCGCCATCAGCAGGATCGCCAGGTTCTCGTTGACGCCGCCGACGCGCGCGGCGTCGATCTGCACCAGGTCGACCGCGCCGGCCTGGAACAGCTGCTTGAAGATCACGCGGTTCTGCGTGTGCTCGCCGGTGGAGACCGGCACGGACACGGCGCGGCGGATCGCGGCATGGCCGAGCACGTCGTCGGGGCTGGTGGGCTCCTCGATCCAGGCCAGGTCGAAACCTTCCAGGCGGCGCAGCCAGTCGATCGCGGCGTGCACGTCCCAGCGCTGGTTGGCGTCCACCGCGATGGCCACGTCCGGCCCCACGGTCTGGCGCACCAGACTGCAGCGGCGCACGTCGTCTTCCACGCTCAGGCCGACCTTGAGCTTGATGGTGCGGAAGCCGTCGGCCACCGCTTCGCGGGCCAGGCGCAGCATCTTCTCGTCGGTGTAGCCGAGCCAGCCGGGCGAGGTGGTGTAGGCGGGGTAGCCCTCGGCCAGCAGCTGCTCGATGCGGGCGGACTTGGCCGGTTCCGCCGCACGCAGCATCTGCAGGGCCTCGTCGGGGGTGAGCGCGTCGCTGAGGTAGCGGAAGTCGATGGTCGCGACCAGCTGCTCCGGCGTCAGTTCGGCGATATAGCGCCACAGCGGCTTGCCGGCGCGGCGCGCGGCCAGGTCCCAGCCGGCGTTGATCACCGCGCCGATGGCCATGTGCATCACGCCTTTCTCCGGGCCCAGCCAGCGCAGCTGCGAGTCGCCGACCATGCGCGCGGCGAAGCCGCCGAGGTCATGGGTCACTTCGTCCAGCGTCAGGCCGACCACATAAGGACGCAACGCATCGAGCGCCGCCTTCTGCACGTCGTTGCCGCGGCCGATGGTAAAAGCCAGGCCATAGCCGGCCAGGGCCGGATCGTCCGTGCGCAGCACGGCGTAGGCGGCGGAGTAATCCGGATCCGGGTTCATCGCGTCCGAACCGTCGAGCTGGCGCGAGGTGGGAAAGCGGATGTCGTAGGTGTCGAGCGCGGTGATCTTCACCGGGGCGTGTTTCGCCATGCGGCCGGCCTCCCGATGCCGGTAGAGAAATGTGTAGGTGTGCGGCGCTCAGCGCGCCGCGGATGCATCGGCCGGATGGGCGCGGACCTGCTGGCGCTGCCGGCCGAGACCGTCGATGCCCAGCTCGATCACGTCGCCGGGACGCAGGTAGGTCGGCGGCTTCAGGCCCAGGCCCACGCCGGCCGGCGTGCCGGTGCTGATCACATCGCCAGGCAGCAGGGTCATGTAGCGGCTGATATAGCTGACCAGCTTCGCCACGCCGAACACCATGTCGCTGGTGTTGCTGTCCTGGTAGCGGTGGCCGTTCACTTCCAGCCACAGGTGCAGGTTCTGCGGGTCGGGCACTTCGTCGATGGTGACCAGCCAGGGGCCGAGCGGGCCGAAGGTATCGCAGCTCTTGCCCTTCACCCACTGGCCGCCGTGCTCGAGCTGGAACTCGCGCTCCGAAAGATCGTTGATCACGATGAAGCCGGCCACGTGCGCCAGCGCCTCGTCGACCGAGACGTCGCGCGCGGTCTCGCCGATCACCACGCCCAGTTCCACTTCCCAGTCGGTGCAGGTGGAGCCGCGCGGGATCACCACGTCGTCGTTCGGACCCATGATCGCGGTGGTGGCCTTCATGAACAGCACCGGCTGCGCGGGCACCGGCTGGCCGGTTTCCGCGGCGTGGCGGGCGTAGTTCATGCCGACGCAGATGATCTTGCTGACCGGCGCCACCGGCGCGCCGAAGCGCGGCGTGCCTTCCACCTCGGGCAGGCTGGCCGGATCGATCGCCGCCAGGCGGGCGCGGCCTTCGCGGCCGAGCACGTAGGGATCGATGTCGGCGACGTGCTCGGACAGGTCGCGCAGCGCGCCGTCCTTGTCGATCAGGCCGGGTTTCTCGTTGCCGTGGGCGCCGTAGCGGACCAGTTTCATGTTCGATTCCTCAGTTGGACCAGCCGCCGTCCACGATGTGCACGGTGCCGGTGGTGAAGGCCGCTTCGTCGGAGGCGAGATAGAGCGCGAGCATGGCGATCTCCTCGGGATTGCCCAGGCGCCCCATCGGCTGGCGCTCGACGAAGCCGCGCCACACCGCGTCCTCGTCGCCGCCCAGCGCGCGCACGCGGTCGCCCAGCGACGGCGTCTTCACCGTGCCCGGGCAGATCGCGTTGCAGCGGATGCCGCGGCCGACGAAGTCGGCGGCGACGGACTTGGTCAGGCCGATCACCGCGGCCTTGGTGGTCGAATAGGCGAAGCGGTTGGGCACACCCTTGATGCTCGAAGCGACCGAGGACATGTTGACGATGCTGCCGCCGCCGCGCTCCAGCATCGCCGGCAGCACGCGCTGGCACAGGTGGAACATGCTGTCGACGTTGATGGCGAAGGAGCGTTTCCAGGCCGCGTCGTCGGTGTCGAGGATGGTGCCGGCGTGCACGTAGCCGGCGCAGTTGAACAGCACGTCGAACGGTGGATGGCTGGCGACCAGGCGGTCGATCTGCACGGGGTCGGTCACGTCCAGGCGTTCGGTGCGCAGTTCCGGCGCTTCGGCCGACAGCGCGGCGAGCGCCTGTTCGTCGATGTCGGTGGCCAGCACGCGCGCGCCTTCGCGGGCGAAGGCGAGGGCGGTGGCGCGGCCGATGCCGGCGCCGGCCGCGGTGACCAGCGCATGCTTGCCGGCGAGACGGCCGCTCATGCCGGCAGCTCCGACGCGGAACGAAGATGGCGAGCGATCATGAGGTGATCTCCTTGCGGTGCGGATGGGAAGTCGGCGCGAGGCGGTAGAAGGCGGCGGCGTTGCCGCCGAAGATCGCGGCCTCGTGGCCGGGGGCGAGGCGGTGCGCATAGGCGCGTGCCAGGTCGATCCAGTGCGCGTAGTCGCCGCGCAGGGTCAGCACCGGCCAGTCGCTGCCCCACAGCAGGCGCGACGGGCCGAAGCAGGCGAACAGGTGCTCGACGTAGGGCGCCAAGGCGCTTTCCGGCAGGTTCGGCGCCAGCTGGGTGAGCAGGCCGGAGAACTTGCACTGCAGCGAGGTGCGCTGCGCCAGCGCGGCGATCGGCGCGGCCCAGGCGTCGAAGCCGGCGACGCCGTCGATCGCCGGCTTGCCGCCATGGTCGAGCACGGCGCGCAGCTGCGGCTCGCGTTCCAGCCGCGCGAGCAGCGCCGGCAACTGGTCCGGGCGCACCAGGGCGTCGAAGGCCAGGCCGTGCCGTTGCAGGCTGGCGAAGGCGGCGTCGAGTTCGGGACGGGCCAGCCAGTGCGGGTCCTCGATGTCCTGCGCCATCGGACGCAGGCCCAGCAACAGGCCGTCGCCGTCGCGCACCAGCGCGGCGATGCGCGCATCCACGTCGGCCGCCTCGAAATCCACCCAGCCGACCACGCCGGCCACGGCGCGGTCGGCGCGGGCCAGTTCGAACAGGAAGCGCGTTTCCGCCTCGGTCGGTGCGGCCTGCACCAGGATCGCGCGCGTTACGCCGGCGGCGGCGCGGTGCGGGTCGAGTTCGAACGGCAGGAAGTCGCGCCGCAGCACGTGTGGCGCGTCGGCCAGCCAGCCGTAGTCGCCGCGCTGCACGCGCCAGTAGTGCTGGTGGGCGTCGATTACGCTGGCGTGGAGCGGATTCATGGCGTCACCGCATGCTCGCCCAGCAGGCCGGCGGCGCGCAGCCGCGGCCACAGCTGTTCGGGCAGCGCCGTATCGCGCCGCGCGGCGGCGGCGTCAGCCTCGGCCGGCGTGCGCATGCCGCACACCACGGTGGCGACGGCCGGATGGAACAGCGGGAACTGCAGCGCGGCGGCACCGACGCTGGCGCCGGCCTCGGCGCAGACGTCGTAGAAGCGCTGCGCCCGCGCGCGCACCGCGGCATCGGCGGGCGCGTAGTTGTAGGTGTCGCCGGGCTGGTCGCCGCCCAGCAGGCCGGAGTTGTACGGCGCGGCGGCGAAGATCGACACGCCGCGCTGCAGGGCCTCGGCCATCACCTGCGCGCCGTGCTCCTGCTCGAACAGGGTGTAGCGGCCGGCCAGCATGATCACGTCCAGCTCGAAGCGTGGCATCACTTCCAGGCAGACCGCTTCCTCGTTCACGCCCAGCCCGATCGCGCCGCACACGCCCTGCGCGCGCAGCTCGGCCAGCGCGGGCAGGGCCTCGTCCAGGGCCTGGCGCAGGATGCGCGGATGCCCGGCGCCGTGGGTGAGGGCGCCGATGTCGTGCAGCAGCAGCACGTCGACATGCTCCACGCCCAGGCGGCGCAGGCTGGCGTCCACCGCGCGGCGTACGCCGTCGCGGCTGTAGTCGAACACCGCGCGTTTGCCGGCCACGTCGAAGCCGTCGGCCAGCGCATCGCGGCCGGGCGCGTCCTCGATCAGGCGACCGACCTTGGTGGACAGGGTGTAGCTGGCGCGCGGCACGCCGGCCAGCGCGGCGCCCAGGCGCTGCTCGGCCAGGCCGTAGCCGTAGTAGGGCGCGGTGTCGAAGTGGCGGATGCCGTGCTGCCAGGCGCGCTCCACCGCCAGCCGGGCGATGGTCTCGTCCACCCCGGCGTACAGGTTGCCGATCGGGGCGCCGCCGAAGGCCAGCCGCGATACCGCGGGGCCTCGCCGGGGCGCGTGCCGTCCGGCGCCGTGCGGGTTGGGAATGCCTGGATCAGCCATGCAGAAACTCCGCTGAGCGTCCCCCGGAGCCGGCCTCGAAGGCGGACCTGACGGGGACTTTGGCCCATACGCGCGCCCCTCTCCGTGCTCCGCGCCGGGTATCGAATCAGTGTGCACCTATGAAATGTGTATTTACAAGTGGAATACGGCCAGTTCGTAAGGACGATGAAATTTGTGTTGCAACGCGACTTGAAACGATCTAAGTAAATATGAACCATCGGTTCGCCGGTGAATGTCGGCGACGTTCCGTTGGCCGGCGCCATCGCCGCTGCGGCGGCATCTGGGGATGAAGGGGAGGCTAGGCGTGGACCGGCACGAAACCACTTCAGCGTTCGCTGGCGCCGCCTGGCCCGTGGACGGCGCGCCTCCCGCGGCGGACCGTACACCCGCATCCCCCATCGCGACATCGGAAGGCTCGCCCACCATGACCGCGCACGCCAGCCGCCGCCCGTTCCTCGCCGCCGACGTCGGCGGCACCCATGCGCGGCTGGCGCTGATGGCGCCGGGCAACCGCGGCGGCGGCCCGGTAGTGCAGGCGTACCGGATCTTCCGCTGCGGCGAGCACGCCAGCTTCGCCGCGATCGTGCGCGCCTTCCTCGACGGCCTCGGCTCGCGCCCGCGCGAGCTGGTGCTGGCCTGCACCGGCTGCGCGCACGAAGGCGTGCTGATCAACGAAAGCCTGCCGTGGCGCATCGAGCCGGCCGCGCTGGCCGCCGAGCTGCGGCTGGACGAAGTGCACCTGCTCAACGATTTCGTGGCCCTGACGCATGCGGCGCCGTACATCGACACCGCGCGTTCGCCGCTGCTGCATGCCCCCGCGCGCGCCGCCTCGGCGCCCGGCCCCATCGTGGTGGTGGGGCCGGGCACCGGGCTGGGTGCCGCCGTGCGCCTGCCGGGTTCGCCGTCGGTAGTGCTGCCCAGCGAAGCGGGCCAGATGCAACTTGCTGCGCGGGTGGGCCGCGAACAGGACGTGATGCGCCTGCTCGCCGGGCGCGATACGCACATCTCGTACGAAGCCGTGCTGTCCGGGCCCGGCGTGCTGCGCGTGTACGAGGCGCTGTGCCGCGAGCAGGGCAAGGTGCCAGGCTGCGCGGAGCCTGCCGCGGTGACCGCCGCGGCCATCGAAGGCAGCGATCCGCGCGCCAGGGAAACGCTGGACCTGTTCTGCGGCTGGCTGGGTTCCTTCGCCGGCGACCTGGCCATGCTGTACCAGGCCACCGGCGGCATTTACCTCGCCGGCGGCTTCCTGTCCCGCCTCGCCGGCTATGTGCGCGGCAGCAGTTTCCTGGAGCGCTTCCTCGACAAAGGCGTGATGCGCCCATTCCTGGACAACGTGCCGGTGCGCGTGGTCGATCACGGCCAGCTCGGCGTGATCGGCGCGGCCAGCTGGTTGCTGGACCGGCCGGCGAACCGCTGATGCAGGCATCCATGGTTCGTCCCGGCGCACTGGCGCTCGCGCTGCTCGCATCCGGCGCGGCCGACGCGCGCGCCACGCCGCTGGCGGCTTGCGCCGACATCCCCCTCGCGCAGCAGGCGGACGGCCTGCACTTGCGCCTCCCCACTGCCCCCACAGGACTGCATGCCCATGCCTATCGCATCGAACTGCACTGAGCCGCGCCCGCTGCGCCGGCGTTTAGCCGTCGCATTGCTGTGCGCCTGCGCCGGCTTCGCCGCGCACGCTCAGGACGCCACCGCGCCCACCGCCAAGACGCAGAGCCCGCGGCGCAACAGCGAGATCTGGCAACAGGCCAGCGCCAAGTTCGAGCCGCAGCGCCAGGCGCTGCTGGCGGAAGTGGAGAAGGGCGACGGCGCCGGTCCCTTCCGCGCCGACTGGGCGTCGCTGCAGGCTTATCACTCGCCGGCGTGGTACGACGACGCCAAGTTCGGCATCTTCATCCACTGGGGCGTGTACTCGGTGCCCGCGTTCGGCAGCGAGTGGTATTCGCGCAACATGTACGTGCAGGGCAGCAAGGAGTTCGCCCACCACGTGGCCACCTACGGGCCGCAGGCGAAGTTCGGCTACAAGGACTTCATCCCGATGTTCAAGGCGGAGAAGTTCGATCCGGCGGCATGGGCCAAGCTGTTCCGCGAAGCCGGCGCGCGCTACGTGGTGCCGGTGGCCGAGCACCATGACGGCTTCGCCATGTACGACTCGAAGCTCAGCGACTGGACTGCGGTAAAGATGGGCCCCAGGCGCGACGTGATCGGCCAGCTGGCCAAGGCGATCCGCGCCGAGGGCCTGCATTTCGGCCTTTCCTCGCATCGCGCCGAGCACGACTGGTTCATGGGCAACGGCCGCGAGTTCGCTTCCGACGTCAACGATCCGAAGTACGCCGAGTTCTACGGCCCCGCGCAACTGCGCATGAGCGGCCCGGACAGCGACAACCTCTCCGGCGACTTCACCTACGTCTCGCAGGCCTGGCTCGACGACTGGCTGGCGCGCACCACCGAGCTGATCGACGACTACCACCCGGACCTCATCTACTTCGACTGGTGGATCGGCCATCCCACCTTCCGCAACTCGCTGCCGAAGATGCTGGCCTATTACTACAACCAGGGAGCGACGCGCGGCGGCGTGGTGGTCAACTACAAGTTCGGCGAGTTCGCCGACGGCGCCGGCACCTACGACGTGGAGCGCGGCCGCCTCACCGGCATCAATCCCACCCATTGGCAGACCGATACCTCGATCAGCAACGACTCCTGGGGCTACGTCGAGCACGACACCTACAAGCAGCCGCAGGAGCTGATCCAGCTGCTGGTCGACGTGGTGAGCAAGAACGGCAACCTGCTGCTCAACATCGGCCCGCGCGGGGACGGCAGCATCCCGCAGGCCGCGCAGGACACCCTGCGCTCGATCGGCCGCTGGCTGAAGACCAATGGCGAGGCGGTCTACGGCACCACGCCGTGGCGCCAGTTCGGCGAAGGCCCGACCGAGGTCCAGGGCGGATCGTTCCAGGAAACCAAGACCAAGCCGTTCACCGCGCAGGACTTCCGCTTCACCAGGCACGGCAACAGGCTCTACGCGATCGAGCTGGCCTGGCCGGCGGACGGCAAGGCGGTGATCCATGCGCTGAAGGCGGAAGACGGCGTGAAGTCGGTGACCCTGCTCGCCAACGGCAAGTCCGTGCCGTTCAAGCAGGCCGACGACGGCCTGCACCTGACCTTGCCGGCCAAGCCGGTCGGCGAATACGTGTACGTGTTGCGTATCGAGCTGGGGAGCAAGTGATGCGGCGCCTGTTCTTCCTCGCCTTGCTGCTGGCCCCCGCGCTGGCCTGCGCGCGCATTCCCGGCGCGATGTTCTATCTGATGGGCACGCCAAAATCGATGGCCTCGTTCGAGGCGCACGCGGACAAGATCGGCGTGGTGGTGCCGACCTGGTATCACGTGGACGAAAGCGGCCTGGTCTCCGGCGAGCCCAATCCGCTGGTGATGCAGCTGGCGAAGCAGCACCGCATGCCGGTGATGCCGATCCTCTCGGCCGGCGGCCTGCGCGACAAGTTCCACCAGCTGCTGCACGACGAGGCCGCGAAGAAGGCGATGATCGCCGCGCTGGTGGAGCAGGGCACCAGGCACGGCTATCTCGGCTTCCAGTTCGATTTCGAGAACATCGACTGGAACGACCGCGACGCGCTCAGCCTGATGACGAAGCAGACCGCCGAGGCGCTGCACAAGCACGGCCTGCAGCTGTCCATCGCAGTGGTGCCGAACGCTCCCGGCTACGCCGGCGGCGGCGGTTTCGCGCAGTGGATGTGGAAGTACTGGCGCGGTGCCTACGACCTCAAGGCGCTGGGCCAGTCGGCCGACCTGATCTGCCTGATGACCTACGACCAGCACACGCGCTGGACCACGCCGGGCCCGGTGGGCGGCATGCCGTGGACGGTGCAGCACCTGGAGTACGCGCTGACCCTGGTGCCGAAGGACAAGCTCTCGGTCGGCATCGCCACCTATGGCTACCACTGGTACACGGCGGATCCACGCCGCGAGGACGGCAAGGAGGAATCGAACATCGCCGCCGCCTACATCGACGCGGACGAGTCTTTCCCGCTGGCCAGGCAGTACGGCGCCACCATCCAGTGGGATCCGGTGGAGCACGAAAGCTGGTTCTGGTTCTACCGCGACGGCATGCGCGAATGGGTGTTCCTGCCCGATGCGCGCGCCTTCCGCGACCGCGTGGCGCTGGTCAAGCAATACGGGCTGCAGGGCTATTGCTCGTGGGTGCTGGGCGCCGAGGATCCGAAAGTATGGGACGAGCTGCCGGAGGCCACGCGATGAGGAAGGCTAACGTCCTGCGCTGTGGCCTGGCCGTGGTAGCCCTGGCCTGGGCTGCGTTCGCGCATGCCGGGCTGGCGCTGGTGCCGTATCCGCAGCACGTGGAAGAGGGCAAGGGCAGCTTCGTGCTGGACCCGAAGGTCGGCATCGAGGCGCCGGCCGATGCGCGCTCGAAGGAGATCGCCGCGTTCCTGCACGACGCCGTCGAGGCGCAGGCCGGCATCGACCTGCACATGGCGGGCAAGGGCCGCCGCATCGCGCTGCGCCTGGATCCGGCGCTGGCCGGCGAGGAAGCCTATCGCCTGGAGGTCACGCCGCGCGGCATCGAGATCCGCGCGTCCACCGACCAGGGCCTGTTCTGGGGCGTGCAGACGCTGCGCCAGCTGCTCCCGCCGGATGCTTCCGGGTCGGCCAAGGTAACGATACCAACGGTGCGCATCGAGGACGCTCCGGCGTTCGGCTATCGCGGCCACATGCTCGACGTGGGCCGGCATTTCTATCCGGTGTCCTTCGTCAAGAAGCAGTTGGACCTGATGAGCTACTACAAGCTCAACGTGTTCCGCTGGCATCTCACCGAGGACCAGGGCTGGCGCATCGAGATCAAGCGCTATCCCAAGCTCACCGAGGTCGGCGCCTGGCGCACCGAGGCCGACGGCAGCCGCTACGGCGGTTTCTACACGCAGGAGCAGATCCGCGAAGTCGTGGAGTACGCGCGCCAGCGCAACATCATGGTGATTCCCGAGATCGAGATGCCGGGCCACAGCTCGGCGGCGGTCGCGGCCTACCCGGAGCTGTCCTGCGCGAAGAAGCCGATCGCGGTGCCGACCGGCTGGGGCGTGTTCAGCGACGTGTTCTGCCCGGCGGACGAGAACGTCTACGTGTTCCTGCAGAACGTGCTGGACGAAGTGCTGCCGCTGTTCCCGTCGCCGTACGTGCACATCGGCGGCGACGAAGTGCCGGCCGGTGCGTGGAGCCACTGCGAGGACTGCGACAAGCTGATCCGCGAGCAGGGCCTGGAGAACGAGGCCGGCCTGCAGAGCTACTTCATCCGGCGCATGCAGGTGTACCTGGCCGGCAAGGGCAAGACCATGATCGGCTGGGACGAGGTCCTCGAAGGCGGCGTGGACCCTGCCGCGGTGGTCGAGGTCTGGCGCGGCGATGCCGGATTGGGCAAGGCGTTCGCCAATGGCAACCGGGTGATCAACGCCAGCCCGTACTACCTCGACTCGCCGCTGACGCGGCTGACCGTGGAGAAGCTCTACCTGGTCGATCCGCTGGGCAATGCCGACTTCGCGCAGAGCAAGCAGGTGCTCGGCGCCGAGGCCCCGTTGTGGAGCGAGCGCGCCGATCCGCTGAACGCCGAGCAGCGCCTGTACCCGCGCCTGCTTGCCTTCGCCGAACGGCTGTGGCGCGGCGGCACGGCGGACGCCGCCGCCTATGCGGATTTCCACCAGCGCCTGGCCGCGCAATACCCGCGCCTGGACGCCTGGCAGGTGGCGTATGCGCCGGAAGACCGCGACACGGCCGCTTACGCGGTCAGCGCCAATGCCGCGCACGACGGCTGGCGGGTGAGCGCGCAGCGCGGCTTCGACGACGTCGTCAGCCACTACACGACCGACGGCAGCGAGCCCACGGCGGCATCGCCTTCGTTCACGGATGTATTGGACTTGAAACAACCCGGCACGCTGCGCATCGTGCCGTTCCGCCGCGGTCGCGCCTACGACCATCCGCGCTCGTTCCAGCTCGAGCGCAGCGCCGCCTTCGGCGCCGCCGCCAGCACCGATCCTGCCCCTGACGCCGCCTATAGCGGCCATGGCGCGGCGACGCTCACCGACGGCCTGCTGGGAGGCGTGGAGTTCAAGAACGGCGCATGGCTCGGCTGGGAAGAGCAGGACCCCAAATTGAGCCTGGACCTGGGCAGCGTCACCGAGCTGCACGAGGTCAGCGTCGGCGTGCTGCAGCAGGACGAATCGTGGATCTGGTGGCCGCGCAAGGTGCGCTTCGCCGCCTCTGCGGACGGCAAGCACTGGACCACCCTGCGCGAGGTGAAGATCAAGCCGATCGAGCGCGACCACGTGGGCCATATACAGCGTGTGGCCTATACGGCCTCCCGGCCGTTCAGCGCACGCTATCTGCGTATCGAATTGACCCGCCATCCGGCGGAAGACGAGCGCCATACCTGGACGTTCGTCGACGAAATCCTGGCGCGCTGAGGGAGCGCGCCGGGCAACAGGAGCAACAAGCTGTACCTGCGCCTTCGGGGGAAGGCATCCATCTAACGGGGAGGAGTTAACCATGTCGCACATCGCACTACGCCGTCACAGACTCGCCAGCGCACTCGCGCTGGTGCTGTTGCCAACGTTCGCGCTGCACGCGCAGGACGCCGGCACCAACCAGGCCCAGTCGCAGGACCAGGCCCAGCAAGGGGACAAGAAGGCCAAGACGCTGGACAAGGTCGTGGTCACCGGCTCGCGCATCGCGCGCGCCGAAGTGGAAGGCCCGGCGCCGGTCAACATCATCAAGGGCGAGGAAATCCAGAAGCAGGGCTTCAACACCGTCTACGAGGTGATGAACTCGATCACCCAGGCCGGCATCGCTGAAACGCCGCCGAGCTGGGGCAGTACCTCGGTCAATGCGCGCCAGCTCAACCTGCGCAACATGGGTTCGAACCGCAACCTGCTGTTGATCGATGGCCATCGCGTCACCGATTACCCGATGCCGGCCAACGGCAAGACCAATTTCCAGAACTACAACAATATCCCCACCGGCATGATCGACCGCATCGAGATCCTGGCGACGGGTGCCTCGGCGATCTACGGTTCGGATGCGATCGCCGGCGTGGTCAATATCATCCTGAAGAAGAACTACCAGGGTGACGACATCAAGGTGCAGCTGGGCACCTCCACCCGCGGCGGCCGCGATTTCGGCGACCTCAACTTCGTCGGCGGCCGTTCGGGCGACAACTGGAACGTGATCTACAACCTGCAGCGCAGCCATCGCACGCCGCTGTGGGGCCGCGACCGCCGCTACACCGATTCGGATGCCGACGCCGGCTACGGCGCCTGGGACCAGAATGCGCGCATGTTCGGCTATCCGCGCTACACCGGCCTGATGCTGGCCGACGGCGACGGCAAGTACATCACGCCGCCGGCGGGCGCCTGTAACCAGCGCGGCTTCAAGAACAACTTCAGCCAGTACCACAAGCAGAGCGTGGCGACCAACGGCAACACGGTCGATCCCACCAACATCACCGACGGCGGCAGCTACTGCGCGCAGAACGACCTGTTCGGCAACTGGGTGCTGACCCCGGGCCGCGACGATCGCGACGCCTTCCTGGCCGGCAATTACGACTTCGGCGGCGGCCTGCAGGCCTACGGTTCGGTGGGCTACTGGGAAACCCATGGCGTGTCCAACACGGAGTTGCCCTTCCTGTATCCGATGGGCGGCATCCCCGGCTCGTTCTACGACCAGGGCACCGGCCAGGTGATCACCAACTATTTCCGCCAGCTGACGCCAGGCGAAATGGGTGGCTACGGCAACACCCACGACGACGAGAAGAACTGGGACATCCACGCGGGCCTGCGCGGCACGCTGTTCGACAACCGCTTCAACTGGGACCTCAACCTCGGCCACGCCAAGTACATCGTGCGCGAGAGCTACACGGGTCTGAACGAGCAGGGGATGTTCAACTACTTCTTCGGGCCGCAGCAGGGCACCACCACGGTGGGCGGCGAGGAGTACCCGGTCTATACGATCAACCAGCAGCGCTTCTGGAATCCGATCTCCAAGGCTGACTACAGCACGTTCGCGGTGACCGGCCAGAACACCGCCGTGTCGTGGATGGACCAGGCTTCCTTGAACGTCACCGGCGACCTGTTCAGCACCTGGGCCGGCCCGGTCGGCTTCGCCGGCGTGCTGGAAGCCAACCACCAGGGCTACAAGCTGACGCCCGACGCGCGCGGCAATACCACCACCTTCGGCGATCCCTTCCAGGACTACAACGCCGGCGGCGGCACCCGCATGCGCCTGTCGGCGGGTACCGAGTTCCGCATTCCGCTGTCGGATACGCTGACCTGGAGCCTGTCCGGCCGCCTGGACAAGTACCGCGACGCCAGCAGCGCCGACATCGCCCGTACCTGGGGCACGGCGATCGAGTGGCGCCCGCTGCAGGGCCTGCTGCTGCGCGGCACCTACGGCACCAACTTCCACGCGCCGGACATGCAGTACCTGTACAAGCAGGACTCGCTGTCGACCAAGGGCATCTACTCCGACTACTACCAGTGCATCGCCGCCAACCAGTCGGTGTGTCCGGCGATCCAGCACACCACCTACTACACGCTGCATGCCGCCGGCGGCCATAACCTGCTGCCGGAAGAAGGCCATGCCTGGACCTATGGCTTCGTGTGGGACGTCAATTGGGTCGAAGGTCTGTCGGTGTCGGCGGACTACTGGCACATGGGCATCGACAACGCCATCGACAACGTCGGCGAAGACGACGTGCTGAAGGACGAAGCCGGTTGCCGTACCGGCCTGCAGGTGGGCGGCGCGCCGTACACCCTGCATCCGCAGGGCTCGGAGTACTGCAAGCAGATCGAAGCGAACGTGGTCCGCGACGCGCAGGGCAATATCACCGCCGTCTACACCGGCCCGATCAACCAGAACAAGCTGTACGTCAGCGGCGTGGACGCCAACGTCAGCTATCGCTGGAAGACGCAGAACTGGGGCGCGTTCAACTTCTCGCTCGACTGGACCGACAATCTCTCGTACAAGCTGCGCAAGTACGCCAGCGATCCGCTGCTCAACACCCGCTATGACCGCGTTGCCACGCGCACCCGCGCCACCTTGAACTGGCTGAACGGGCCGTGGGACGTGACGGTGTACGGCGAGCGCCAAGGCGGCGTGCGCGCGCCGCACTACGGCGGTTGCGAAGTGCTGGCCAACGGCATCACGCCGGCGCTGGGCGATCCGTCCTGCGTGGTCTATCACGCCTACACCTCGCCGTGGGTGACCTTCAGCAGCACCGTGGGCTACCGTTTCGACGAGAAGCTGCGGCTCGGCCTGACCGTCACCAACCTGTTCGACAAGGTCGGCAAGATCCCGTACTACGCGGGCGGCTTCGAGTTCATCCCGACGCTGCAGGGCGCGAACTACAACGGTCGCGAGATCTCGCTGCAAGTGGAATACAAGCTCGACTAAGCAAGACGGCGGGGCGCCCCGTGGGCGCCCCGCCGGCAGGTCCGGCTGCCCCGGCCGGGTACATCACAACAACGCAGGAACAACTCATGTCGAAGTGGTCGCAACGTCTCCTCTGCCTGGCGCTCGGCGCGGGCCTGGCCTTCACCGCCAACGCGCAGAACGCTTCCGGTCTGACACCCTCGCCGCAGCAGACCCACTGGCAGGACCTGGAGTTCGGCGTGATCGTGCACTTCGGCACCAACACCTTCCTCGATCGCGAGTGGGGCGACGGCAAGGCCGACCCGAAGGTGTTCAACCCGGACAAGGTGGACCCCGTGCAATGGGCGCGCGCCAGCCGCGCGGCCGGGGCCCGCTACATGGTGATGGTGGCCAAGCATCACGACGGCTTCGCGCTGTGGCCGACCGAGCAGAGCAACTACTCGGTGAAGAGCAGCCCGTGGCTGGGCGGCAAGGGCGACCTGGTGAAACTGGCTTCCGACGCCGCCGCCAAGGAGGGCCTGGAGTTCGGCATCTATCTGTCGCCGTGGGATCGCCACGAGCCGCGCTACGCCGATTCCAAGGCCTATGACAGCTATTACGTGGCCCAGCTCGGCGAGCTGGTGCAGCACTACGGCATGCTGGTCGAGTGGTGGCTGGACGGCGCTGGCAGCGGCGGCCACGTGTACGACTTCAAGCGCTATATCGAGGAACTGCGCACCTACCAGCCCAATGCGGTGGTGTTCGCCGACATGGCGCTGTTCGAATACGGCGACGCGCGCTGGGTGGGCCAGGAAGACGGCCATATCCGCTACGAGAACTGGAACGTGATCGACCGCCACGGCTACCAGCGCTGGCGCCCGGTGGAAGTGGATACCCCGCTGCACAAGCTGCACTGGTTCTGGCATCCCAACGACGAGGCCACGCTCAAGAGCGTCGCCGAGCTGATGGACATCTGGGAAAGCAGCGTGGGCCGCGGCGGGCAGCTGATGCTCGGCATCGCGCCGGACCGCCACGGCCTGCTGCCGGACGCCGACGTGAAGCGCCTGGAAGAGTTCGGCAAGGCGGTGGAGGCGCGCTACGGCGAGGCCGCCAACCTCGCGCGCAAGCACGCAAAGACCGACGAGAACACCGAGCGCGCGCTCGACGGCAACCGCGACAGCTTCTGGTCCGCGCCGGCCGATGCGCGCAGCGCCACCGTGGAAGTGGATTTCGGCAAGCCGGTGACTTTCGACCGCACGCTGGCGATGGAATGGCTGGACGAAGGGCAGGCAGTGCGCCGCTATGCGGTGGAGATCTGGGACGGTCAGGCTTGGAAGGCGGTGGCCCAGGCCGAGGCGATCGGGCACAAGAAGATCGATACCTTTGCGCCCGTCACGGCACAGAAGGTACGGTTGCATATCCTGTCCAGCGCGGGCGTCGCGCGCATCCGCGAATTCCAGGTGTTCGACGCCAGGCATTAAAGCCCCTCTCCCCGTTTACCCATTTGTGCACGGGGAGAAGGGTTGGGGTGAGGGTACGGGCGGAGCGCAAGCGTGATGTGCGCCGCTCCGGCCGGACCCTCATCCGGCTGCCGCCACCTTCTCCCGGAGGGAGAAGGGTTCCAGTCTGGAACGGTGAGGTGATCCCCTCTCCCTCCGGGAGAGGGGCTGGGGTGAGGGTTCGGGCGGAGCGCGAGAATGATGTTCACCGCTCCGCCGCACCCTCATCCGGCTGTCGCTACTTTCTCCCCGTGCACCATCTGGTAAACGAGGAGAAGGGATTCCAGATCGAAAACTGACGACTACATCGGAACCTTTCATGCAGAGAAGCGCAACGTTCCCCTACTGGTCCGCATTGGCGGTGTCGCTCATCCTGGCCGGACCGGCCACCGCCGCGCAACTAAGCGCGCAGTCCCTCGAACAAGGCTGGCAGTTCCACATCGCGCCGAAGTCGGCCGAAGCCAAGACGCACCCGGAGGCCGCCGAATGGCGCGCCGCCGCGGTGCCCGGCAGCGTGCAGACCGACCTGCTGGCGGCCGGCGTGATCACCGATCCGTTCTATCGCGACAACGAGGCGCGGCTGCAGTGGATCGGCCTGGCCGACTGGGACTACAGGCTGGCCTTCAAGGTCGACCCGGCCACGCTCAAGCGCGGCCATGTCGAGCTGGTGTTCGACGGGCTGGATACGTTCGCCGATGTCACCCTCAACGGCCGCAAGCTGGTCTCCGCGGACAACATGTTCCGCCGCTGGCGCGTGCCGGTGAAAGGCATGCTGCGTTCCGGCGAGAACAAGCTGGAAGTGCACCTGCATTCGCCGATCGCGCGCCTGCAGCCGTGGCTGCTCAAGCAGCCCTATGCGCTGCCGGGCGAGTTCGACTCGGCCTTCGGCGACGAGCCCAAGGGCAAGCAGACCGCCAACTACATCCGCAAGGCCAACTACCAGTACGGCTGGGACTGGGGCCCGCGCTACGTCACGCTCGGCATCTGGCAGCCGGTGCGGCTGGAAAGCTGGGACGAAGTGCGCCTGAACGATTTCCACATCGCGCAGCAGCACGTCGACGCCGACCTCGCCCAGCTGCAGGCCGAAACCAGCGTGCAGGCCGACCAGCCGGGCAAGGCCAGGCTCACCGTGAGCTGGTCCGATCCCGACGGCAGCCACCAGCAGGCCAGCCAGGAGGTGGAGCTGCGCAAGGGCGACAACGCGCTCAGCCTGCCGATCCGTATCGAGCACCCGCGCCGCTGGTGGCCGACCGGCTACGGCGCGCAGGACATGTACCGCTTCGAGGTCACGCTGAGCCGCGACGGCGACACCCTGGCCACCGCCAGCCGCGCCACCGGCCTGCGCAGCGTCGAGCTGCGCCGCGACAAGGACCAGTGGGGCAGGGGCTTCGCCTTCGTGGTCAACGGCGTGCCGGTCTTCGCCAAGGGCGCCAACCTGATTCCGTTCGACAGCTTCCCCAACCGCGTCACCCCCGAGCGCATGGCGCAGATCCTGCGTTCGGCCCACGACGCCAACATGAACATGCTGCGCATGTGGGGCGGCGGGCATTACCAGAGCGATGCGTTCTACGAGGAAGCTGACAAGCTCGGCCTGATGATCTGGCAGGACTTCATGTTCGGCGGCGCGATCCCGCCGTATGACGAGGCTTATCGCGAGAACACCCGCATCGAGGCGGTGGAGCAGGTGCGGCGCCTGCGCGACCATCCCAGCATCGTGCTGTGGTGCGGCAACAACGAAGTGCAGACCGGCTGGGAGGCGTGGCCCGACCGCAAGGCATTGCGGCAGTCGCTGGCGCCCGACGAAGTCGCGCGCATCGAGAACGGCATGAAGACGCTGTTCGGCGAAACCCTGCGCAGCGTGGTGCGCGAGAACGCGCCGGACGTGCCGTACTGGGCCAGCTCGCCCAGCACCGACTACGAAGGCGCGGCCAACCAGCTCACTGACGGCGACTACCACTCGTGGAGCGTGTGGTCCGGTTCCAAGCCCATCGAGAACTACCTGAGCGAGACGCCGCGCTTCCAGTCCGAATACGGCCTGCAGTCCTTCCCGGTGATGGCCACCGTGCGCGCCTTCGCCGAGGAGCGCGACCTGGAGCCGAACTCGCCGGTGATGCGCGCGCACCAGAAGTTCGCCAACGGCGACGGCAACGACCGCCTGCTGCTGTACATCCGCAAGTACTACGGCGAGCCGAAGGATTTCGAATCGTTCGTCTACCTGAGCCAGGTGATGCAGGCCGAGGGCATCGAGCTGGCCGCCGAGCACCTGCGCAGCGTGCGGCCGCAGGCGATGGGCTCGTTGTACTGGCAGTTGAACGATGTGTGGCCGGGCGCGTCGTGGTCGAGCGTGGATTATTTCGGGCGCTGGAAGGCGCTGCAGTTCCATGCGCGCCGCTTCTACGCGCCGGTGCGCGTGGTGGCGATCCACAACGACGGGCATAGCGATGTGTTCGTGGTGTCCGACCGCACCGCGCCGTTCCAGGCCACCTTGCGCAGCCGCGTGATGAGCATGGACGGGAAGGTGCTGCGCGAGCGCAAGCAGGCGCTGAAGGTCGAGCCGCTGGCCAGCACCAAGGTGGCCAGTCCCACCGACGCCGAACTGCTGCGCAAGGCTGACCCGGCCGCCAGCTTTGCCGTGTACGAACTGCTGGACGACAAGGGCGCGGTGCTGTCGCGCCACCTGCTGTTCGTCAAGCCGCCGATCGAGTTGAAACTGCCCGATCCGGACCTGAAGGCCGAGCTGCGCGACAACGGGCAGGGCGGCGTGCTGGTGCTCAGCGCCAGGCACCTGGCGCGCGAGGTGTGGGTGGACTTCGGCACGCTCGACGCCACGCCGGACGACAACGCCTTCAGCCTGCTGCCCGGCGAAACGCGCGAACTGCGCGTCGTCAGCGAAGCGGGTATCGACGCGCTGCGCGGCGCGCTGCAAGTGCGCTCGCTGGCCGGCGCGACCAAGGGAGACGCCAAGTGAGCGCCTCCCGCCGCGACGTGCTCAAGATGATGTCCTTCGCGCTCGGCGCCGCGGCGGTCGGCGGTCCGGGCCTGATCGCCAACGCGCGTGCTGCCGCCTCCGGCTTCGTCAGCAAGCGTCCACCACTGGCCAAGCGCAAGTTCACCAGCAAGGCGGTGGAGCAGGTGATCGCGCGCACCAAGGCGAAGATCGCCGATCCGGAACTGGCCTGGCTGTTCGAGAACTGCTATCCCAACACGCTCGACACCACGGTGCAGCTGGACACGCTGCGCGGCAAGCCGGACACCTTCGTGGTCACCGGCGACATCGACGCGATGTGGCTGCGCGATTCCTCGGCCCAGGTGTGGCCCTATGTGCCGCTGGCCAAGGACGACGCCGACCTGCGCCGGCTGTTCCGCGGGCTGATCCGCCGCCAGGCGGTGTGCATTTCGATCGACCCTTACGCCAACGCGTTCCTGCCCGATCCCACGGCGAAGACCAACCTGGACTGGGCGCAGCACGACGTCACCGACATGCGCCCCGGCGTGGCCGAGCGCAAATGGGAGATCGATTCGCTGTGCTATCCGGTGCGCCTGGCCGCGGCGTACTGGAAAGCCACCGGCGACCGCGAGCCGTTCGACGACGACTGGCGCGCCGCGATGCGCCTGGTGGTGAAGACCTTCCGCGAGCAGCAGCGCAAGGACGGCCCCGGGCCGTACCGCTTCCAGCGGCAGTCGCTGGTGCCCACCGAAAGCCTGTTCCTCGGCGGCTACGGCAGCCCGGCCAAGCCGGTCGGCCTGATCCATTCGATGTTCCGTCCCTCCGACGACGCCTGCCTGTATCCGCTGTTCATTCCGGCCAACCTGTTTGCCGTGCACGTGCTGCGCGAGCTGGGCGCGATGACGCAGGGCCTGTTCAACGACACCGCCTTCGCTGCGCAGTGCACGGCACTCGCCGACGAAGTGCAGCAGGCCGCGGAAAAGTACGGCGTGATGCGCGACGAGCAGGGCCGCGAGTTCTGGGCCTACGAAGTGGACGGCTACGGCAACCAGCTGTTCATGGACGACGCCAACGCGCCGGGCCTGCTGAGCCTGGCCTATCTCGGCTGCTGCCCGCTCGACGATGCGCGCTATCGCCATACGCGCGAGCTGGCGTGGAGCAGGCGCAACCCGTATTTCTTCGCCGGCAAGGCCGCCGAGGGCATCGGCGGTCCGCATGAGGGCCTGCGCATGATCTGGCCGATGTCGATCATGATGCGCGCCTTCACCAGCACGGACGACGCCCAGACGCGCCAGTGCGTGCACTGGCTGAAGACCACCCATGCCGGCAGCGGCTTCATGCACGAGGCGTTCGACCAGGACGATCCCGCGCATTTCACCCGCGCCTGGTTCGCCTGGGCCAATACTCTGTTCGGCGAATTGATCGTCGGACTGGCCGACCATCGGCCGGCGCTGCTGCGCGGCTGAGACGAAAGCTGAATTGTTCCCCCTCCATCCCCCTCTGGAGTTCCCCTCATGGTGACACGCAGGCGATTCCTGCAAGGCGCAGTGGCCGCGGCCCTGCTGGGCAACCGGCTCGATCCGTTCGGCGGCATGGCGCAAGCGCATGCCGCGGGCGCGAAGGGCGGCGGCGCGGCCGATGCGGCCACTGGCGTCTCGCGCCATGTGGACGTGTTCATCGGCACCGGCGGCCACGGCCACACGTATCCCGGTCCGTCGCTGCCGTTCGGCATGGTGCAGCTCAGTCCCGATACCTACGACGCGCAGTGGGACGCCTCGTCCGGCTACCACCAGGGCGACGGCTCGATCATGGGCTTCTCGCACACCCACCTGAGCGGCACCGGCGCCGCCGACATGCTCGACGTGCTGGTGATGCCGTGCACCGGCCCCGTGCGCCTGCAGCCGGGCGAGCGCGAATACCGCGGCACCAACTACCGCTCGCGTTACGACGGCGTGCCGGCGACCAACGCGCCGGCACCGTCGAACCAGGGCCAGCCGGCCACGCGCGGCTATCGTTCGCGCTACGACGCGGCCGACGAGCATGCGCGCCCCGGCTATTACCAGGTGCGCCTGAAGGACTACGACGTGCTGGCCGAGCTCACCGCCACGCTGCGCGCCGGCCTGCATCGCTACACCTTTCACGGCAAGGAGGAAGGCCACCTGCTGGTCGATTTCGCGCATGGCTTCCATGACGATCCGGCCACGCCGACCAAGGTGACCGACGCCAGCCTGCGCCTGGTCGGCAAGGACACCCTGGTCGGCAGCCGCCGTGTGCACCAGTGGGCCAATAATCGCTACATCCACTTCGCCATGAAGGTATCGCGCCCGTTCGACCGCGCGGTGCTGTACAGCGGCGATGCGCCGCTGGCCGGTGCCAGGGAGGCCGCCGGCACCAACCTCAAGGCCACGCTGCACTACACGCATCCGGACAAGGCGCCGCTGCTGGTGAAGGTGGGCATCTCCGGCGTGGACATCGACGGCGCGCTGCGCAATCTCGACGCGGAAGTGCCCGGCTGGGATTTCGACGGCGCGCGCGATGCCGCCGCCGCGGCGTGGGAGAAGGAACTGGGCCGCATCCGCGTCGATGCCGCTACGGAAGACACCAAGAAGGTGTTCTATTCCGCGCTGTACCACACCATGCTCGCGCCGACGCTGTTCAGCGACGTGGATGGCCGCTATCGCGGCATGGACCTGCAGGTGCACCAGCTGCCCGAAGGCAGCCACAACTACAGCACCTACTCGCTGTGGGATACCTATCGCGCCGCGCATCCGCTGTACACGCTGTTCCAGGCCGAGCGCATGCCGGACCTGGTCAACGGCCTGCTGCGCATGGCGGCGGAAAGTCCCGACGGTCCGCCGGTATGGCCGCTGCAGGGCGTGGAAACCGGTTGCATGATCGGCTACCACTCCGCCGTGGTGGTGTCCGAAGCGGTGGCGAAAGGTTTTGCCGGCGTCGATCCGAAGCAGGCCTGGCCGTTGTTCCGCAAGCGCGCGATGGAAGACGACTACCGCGGCCTCGCCTACTACCGCAAGCTCGGCTACATCCCCGCCGACAAGGAATGGGAAGCCGTCAGCAAGACGCTGGAATACGCCTACGACGACTGGGCGCTGTCGCACCTGGCCGATGCGGCCGGCGCGAAGGACGATGCCGAGGCGCTGCGCCGGCGCTCGCGCAATTATCGCAATGTGTTCGACAAGAGCGTGGCCTTCATGCGCCCGCGCGGCGAGCACGGCCAGTGGCTGGAGCCGTTCGATCCGCGCAGCATCGGGCACAGCAAGCAGTGGCGCGATTTCACCGAGTCCAACGCCTGGCAGGCGACCTTCCTCAACCAGCACGACCTGTACGGTTACATGGAACTGTTCGGCGGCCAGCCGGCGTTCGAGCGCAAGCTGGACGAGCTGTTCACCACCAGCTCGGAGCTTCCGGCCGACGCACCGCCGGATATCGCCGGCCTGGTCGGCCAGTATGCGCACGGCAACGAGCCCGGGCATCACATGCCTTATCTCTATGCCTACACCGGCGCGCACTACAAGACGCAGTCGCGCGTGCGCATGCTGCTGACCGACATGTACCGCGCCGATCCGGACGGGCTGGCCGGCAACGAGGATTGCGGGCAGATGAGCGCGTGGTACGTGCTCGGCGCGATGGGCCTGTACCCGGTCGATCCGGTCAGCACGCACTATGTGTTCGGCAGCCCGGTGCTGGACCGCGCCGAAGTGGACATCGCCGGCAAGCGGCTGGTGGTGGAAGCGAAGGACAACGCCGCGGACAGTCCGTACATTCAGTCCGTCACCTGGAACGGGCAACCGTGGAGCAAGAGCTGGATCGCGCATGCGGATCTCGCCGCCGGCGGCACGCTGGTGTTCCAGATGGGCAAGGCGCCGAACAAGCAGTTCGGCGCGGCGCCGGCGGACCGGCCGCCGTCGTTCGGTGCGGCGATGAAGGCGTGACACAACGATCGGCGTAGGTTGGGGTGAGCGCAAGCGAACCCCAACGTGCCCCGGCTTCGGGCAGTCCGCAACGTTGGGGTTACAGGCTGCATCAGCAGCCTGCCTTTCGGGCCATCCGCTACGCGGATGTTCGCTACGGCATCCTGCCTTCGCAGTCGCTCGCGCTCACCCCAACCTAAGAAAACGGCGCCACCAGGGCGCCGTTTTCTTATCGCGGGTGCGAGAGGAATTACATCCCCAGCGCCGTCTCCGCCTTCACATACGGCAGGCCATGCGCCTGCGCCACCGGCTCGCACACCACCTTGCCGTCGATCACGTTCAGGCCGTTGCGCAGGTGCGCGTCGTCGGCCAGCGCCTTCTGCCAACCCTTGTTGGCCAGGGCCAGGGTGAAGGGCAGGGTGACGCTGTTGAGCGCGAAGGTCGAGGTGCGCGCCACGGCGCCCGGCATGTTCGCCACGCAGTAGTGCACCACGCCGTCCACCACGTAGGTCGGATCGGAATGGGTGGTGGCCTTGGAGGTCTCCACGCAGCCGCCCTGGTCGATCGCCACGTCGACGATCACCGAGCCCGGCTTCATGGTGCGCACCATGTCGTGGGTCACCAGCTTCGGCGCGGCGGCACCCGGCACCAGCACGGTGCCGATCAGCAGGTCGGCGCGGCGCACCAGTTCCTCGATCGCCGAGCGGGTGGAGAACACGGTGGAGATCGAGGTGCCGAACTGCGTGGCCAGGCGCTTGAGCGCGTCGGCCGAGCGGTCCACCACGGTGACTTTGGCGCCCATGCCCACGGCAATGGTGGCCGCATGGGTGCCGGACACGCCGCCGCCCAGGATCACCACTTCCGCCGCCGGCACGCCCGGCACGCCGCCAAGCAGCACGCCGCGGCCGCCCTGGGCCTTCTCCAGCGAATGCGCGCCCACCTGCGGAGCGAGGCGGCCGGCGACCTCGGACATCGGGGTCAGCAGTGGCAGCGCGCCGTTGGCGGCGGTGACGGTCTCGTAGGCGATGCAGACGGCGCCGGAGGCGATCAGGTCATGGGTCTGCTCGGCGTCGGGCGCCAGGTGCAGGTAGGTGAACAGGATCTGGCCCTTGCGGAGCTTCTTGCGCTCCACCGCCAGCGGCTCCTTCACCTTCACGATCATGTCGGCCTGGGCAAAGATCGCGTCCGGACCCTCGACGATCCTGGCGCCCGCGGCGACGTAGTCGGCGTCCGACAGCCCCGCGCCGAGGCCGGCTCCGGCTTCGATCAGCACTTCGTGCCCGTGGTGTACCAGTTCCTGCACCGACGACGGGACGAGGCCGACGCGGTATTCGTGGTTCTTGATCTCTTTCGGTACACCGATGCGCATGGCTGGGAATCTCTCTTGAGAGTGAGGGTTTGCGGCGGATTCCGGCGCGGGCACCGGAGGCGTAGCAGTATGATCGGTGCTCTGAGCAATTTCTCGCTCATTTCGGCGTGGTTGGAGCTAAAATGTCGAACCTTGTTCGGTAGATTGGCTCATTGGTAGCTATTTATGCCAAGCCTCGATCCCCTGCTCGACGACCGCGACCGCGCCATCCTCAAGCTGCTGCAGGAGGACGGCCGGCTGACCAATCTGGAGCTGGCCACGCGCATCAATCTGTCCCCCTCGGCCTGCCTGCGCCGGGTGAAGCTGCTGGAGGAGCGCGGGCTGATTTCGCGCTACGTAATGCTGCTGGACGAGAAGGCCGCAGGCCTGGCCGGCACCGCCTTCGTGCTGGTGACGCTGGACCAGCAGGGGCGGGCGGCGCTGGATGCGTTCGAGGCGGCGATCCAGCGGCACCCCGAAGTGACCGAGTGCTGCCTGCTCGCCGGCGCGGCGGATTACATGGTGCGCGTGGTGTATGCGGATTCCGCCGATTTCGAGCGGATCCACACCGATATCCTCACGCAGCTGCCGGGGGTGGTGAGGGTGCAGTCGACGCTGGCGCTGCGTACGGTGAAGAGAACCACGGCGTTACCCGTGTAAGTTGGGGTGAGCCGGAGGCGACTGCGAAGGCAGGATGCTGATGCAGCCTGTAAACCCAACGGTGCGCGATGTTGGAGTTCGCTGCGCTCACTCCAACCTACGCATTGGGGCCTTGCGCGCACCTATGCGGAAGCGGCAGCAGGCGCCGCCGCGCACGATGCATTCGAGGTGCCGCACCTCGCGCCCGCCGGCTGCTTCGAGATAGGCGAGGTCGAAGCGGCATACTTCGGGATGGCGGCGCGCCATGTCGTGGAAGACGCAGTTGAAGGCTTCGATCTGCCATTCGCCGTTGCGCCTGGCCGGCACCGCTTCGTAGCCGAGGCGGTCCAGCTGCGCGGCCAGCATACGGGCGACGGCCTCCTGCGAGCTGTCCTCGCCCGGCGCGACTTCGCGCCGGCCCAGCGCCTGGCCCATGTCGCGCATCAGCTGGTCCAGTTCCGCGCCGCCCATGCGGTCGCGCAGCAGTTCCAGCAGTGCGGTGGCGATCGTGCCGTAGTTGCGCGGAAACAGTTCGCGTCCCGCCTCGGTAAGACGGAAGACGGCCAGGGGCCGTCCTCCGCTGGGACGCGCGTGGGCGCGCTCGACGAAACCGTCGGCGAGCAGGCCCGCCAGGTGCTGGCGCACCGCGTTGTGCGTGATGCCCAGGCGTTGGCACAGCAGTTCCACGGTGCCGCCCTCCTGCGCGGACAGCAGCGCGCGCAGCAGGCGCTGGCGGGTTTCGCCGAGCTGGCGCAGTGCGCTCATCAATGCGCCTGGTCCGGGAACTGTTTGGCGATGCCGGCGGCCAGCGCGTCGGCGACGGTGTCCATGTGCTTTTGCATGGCGTCCCAGGTTGCCGCCTCGCCCTTGCTGTCGCCGGCCATGATCTGGCGGATCTGCGTCGCGTGATGGGCGACGTGGCCGGTGAGCAGGCTGAGCAGGGTCGGCTCGGGCAGGTTGGGGTTGGCGCCGGCGAGGAACCTGGCGATCTCCGCGCCGTTGGCGTTGAGCGTGTCCATCGCCTTGGCCTGGCCGGAGGGGTCATTCGCCGCGGCGGCGTCGGTCAGCGCTTTTACGCCGCCCCAGTGGCCGGCGAGCAGGGCGAGCATGCGTTCGCCCGCGGGCTTGCCGTAGAAGCCGGCCACGGCGTCGGCGATCTGCTTGGCGTCGGCAACCACCGCGTCGGCGGCGGTCTTGGCCTTGGCCTGATCGTGTACGTGCACGGCCATGGCGTAATCGCGCGTGGCGACGATATGGCCGTGCCACAGCGAACGCATCGCGGCCTGCAGTTTCGGCGCGGCGGGAGTGGCGGCGGTTGCTGTCGCGTGGTCGGCGTGCGGGGTCGCCGGCAGCGCGGAGGCCAGCGGTGCGGTAGCGGCGAGAAGGGCGGCGAGGAGAATGGTTGAGGTCTTCATGACGTGCTCCGGAGAAGGTCGCTCGGTGCGACAGGGCGATCTTCCGGGGCTCAGGAATACGCTCAAGCCATCCATGTGTAAAGCCTGCGAATCCGTCATTCCGGCGCAGGCCGGAATCCAGTGACGTTACGGCCCGGTTGTCGCGGCAACTTTCAAAGGCAAGCCCTTCCACGCCAGGTATTTATAAGGGTGATCGCCACTGGATTCCGGCCTGCGCCGGAATGACGGCTTTGCTGGAGCGCGCCTTTCGTCCCTGGATCGGGCCGTTTCGTCGCCACACCCGCGGTTCCGTCGCAACCCCGGCGCAACCCTCCGCACGCCCCCGCTATGCTCCGCCCCGTCATCGCTTCCGGGGAAAGCCTTCCATGACCAGTTTCTTCTTCGTTATCCGCCTCGCGCTCGCCTGGTTCATCGCCTTCATGGTCTGCGTGATCGCCTGGAACGGCGTGGTCGAGAATTATCACGGCCCGGCCTGGCCCTTCGTGCTGTTCTGCATGGCCCTGCTGGGCATGGTGATCACCGGCGCCTTCTCGCATGTGCGGCGCGTGCGCCTGATTACCGGCCGCGTCGACAGCGGCAACCTGAGCAGCCGCCAGCGGCGCCAGGTGGAGATTCCGTTCGAGGCCGGCGACGCGTTCCGGCTGCTGGATGCGGCGGTGCGCGAATTGCCGCGCAGCGAAGCCGTGGAAAGCGCGCCCGACAGCCTGCAGCTGCGTGCCAAGGTGCGTCGCCTCGATCCCTACGGCAATCGCCTGCCGCGCCGCTTTTCGCTGTTCGGCTGGTTCAACCACCGCGACAACCAGATCCTCGCCACCGTCACGCCCGGCGACGGCAGCAGCAGCGTCACGCTGATCTGCGAACCGTGCAGCGGCGCGTGGAGCGACTGGTTCCGCGTGGACGACGGCACCAACCTGGAGAACGCCGAGGGCATCACCCGCGCGATCACCCGCCGGGTGGCGGAACTGCGCCGCGGCGAACAGGCGGTGGCGCGGCAGACCGCCACCGAGAAGGAACTCACCGTGGCGCGCCTGAACCTGCTGCACGCGCAGGTCGAGCCGCACTTTCTCTACAACACGCTGGCCAGCGCGCAATACCTCACGCGCACCGATCCGGCCCGTGCGGACGAAATGCTCGGCCACCTGATTGCCTATCTGCGCCACTCGCTGCCGCGCACCGGCGATGCGCTGTCCACGCTGGCTGACGAACTGGAACGCTCGCGTGCCTACCTGGAGATCCTGCGCATCCGCATGGGCGACCGCCTGAAGCTGGAGATCGACGTGGCGCCGGACCTGCTCGCCACGCCACTTCCGCCGATGATGCTGCAGACCCTGGTGGAGAACGCGGTCAAGCACGGCCTGGAACCCAAGCCCGGCGGCGGCACCATCTGGCTGCTCGGCCGCGCCAAGGACGATGCGGTGGCGATCACCGTGGCGGACGACGGCCAGGGCTTTTCGGAAGCGGGCAGCGGTACCGGCATCGGCCTGAAGAACGTGCGCGAGCGGCTCGGGCTGGTCTACGGCAGCACGGCCTCGCTCGCCATCCTGGCCAACTTCCCCAGCGGCGTGGCCGCCACGCTGACCGTGCCGGCCAAGGCGGTGGGCCATGCTTAAGACCGTGGTCGCCGAAGACGAACCGCTGCTGCGCCAGGCCTTGTGCGAACAGCTGGAGCATGCATGGCCGGAGCTGGAGATCGCCGCCGAATGCGAAGACGGCGCCGCCGCACTGGAAGCGATCGCCGAGCACCGTCCCGACGTCGCCTTCCTGGATATCCGCATGCCCGGCCTGACCGGCCTGGAAGTGGCCGCGGCCGCGGCGGAAGCCAGCCCCGCCACCCAGGTGGTGTTCGTCACCGCCTACGACCAGTACGCGGTGGATGCCTTCGAGCGCGGTGCGGTGGATTACCTGCTGAAGCCCATCGCGCCGGAACGCCTTGCCGCCACCGTGCAGCGGATCAAGGCACGCGGCGCGGGCGAGGGACTGGCCGGCGACGCGCTGGCCGCACTGGTGCGCCAGCTCGATGCCGGGCGCTTCGCCGAGGCACGTCCGCCGCTGACCTGGATCACCGCCAGCGCCGGCCGCGAGACGCGCCTGATCATGATCGACGACGTGGCGTATTTCCGCGCCGACCACAAATACACCACCGTGGTCACCGCCGAGGGCGAGGCGCTGATGCGCAAGCCGATCCGCGAACTGCTCGGCCTGCTCGACCCCGCGGTGTTCAAGCAGATCCACCGCTCGACCATCGTCAATCTCAAGGCGGTGGCGGCGGTGATCCGCGACGACAGCGGCAAGGGCACGCTGCGCCTGCGCCAGCGTCCGGAGACGCTGCTGGTGAGCCAGCCCTTCATGATCCTGTTCCGCAACATGTGACGCGGCCCGCGCCCAGGAGAGCGAACATGCGCAACCTACTGGCCCTGTTTTATTACCTGCTCGCGGTGGTGGGCTGCTCCAGCGGCCACGTCACCGATATCCGCAGCGAGGCGGACGGACGCGACATCGTGCACGGCAAGATCGTGCTGAACGCCGGCGTGGCGAAATTCGATTGCCTGGCCAGCTCGACCGGCCAATGCCACTTCGAGTTGTTCGATCCTTCGTGCGCCGATCCGGCCGCGACCTGCGACAAGCCGCCGGAGCGCTTCGCGCTGGCGCAGGGCGCGAGCCGCGAGATCGTCGGCCTGCCGGCGGGCTTCCGGCCTTGCGTGAGCGCGGATGGAACGGCCGCACGGCCGCATTGCACCCATTGACGTAGGTTGGGGTGAGCCACAGGCGAACCCCAACATAGCGCCTCGGGGGCGACGCAACGTTGGGGTTCGCCTGCGGCTCACCCCAACCTACGTTCCGCTTGCATCAGCGTGCGTCGACCGCCTGCAGGGCCCGCTCGATCACCTCGTCGCGTCCGGCGCGGAAGCCCGCGATCGTCTGCACCGCCCACACGTCCGGCGCCGTGCCGACCAGGTGGATGGGCGTGTGGCCATCGTGCCGCGTCACACGCAGTCCGCTGAACCGCAACAGATAGTTGCCCGGCACGACGAAGCTCTGCAGATCGCCGCTGGTGCCGGCGGTGCGCGAGCCGACGATGAGCCCGAGATGTTCGTCGTCCACATAGCTGAGCACGGAGTCGCCGAAACTGAGGGTGTCCGGGCCGGACAGGAACACGCGGCGGCCACGGAAGCGCGGTGCCAGCGGCTGCAGGTCCCAACCCTGGCTGTCATAGCCGGAGACCTGCTGGTACGGCCCGTCGACGAAGGCCATGTGCGCCCACTTCGCATGTTCTTCGTGATCGATCAGCTGGCCCAGCAGATCGAAGGTAACGGCCACGTCCTTCGGGTATTGGCGCATGTCGAACAGGACGGCGTCGGCATAGACCAGGCGATCCATGTAGGGCTGCAGGTCGGCCCGCACCACCCGGGACAGATCGACGTACCACACGCGCGGGCGCAACTGCGCGATCGGCGCCGGCAGCACGGCGCTGTGCATGTCGGTGACGGTAGTGCGGTCGTAGTGCAGGGTGATGTCGAGGTAGCGCCCGCCGCGTTCCAGGCGCAGCGCGATCGCGGTGTTGCGCGCGCCGTAGGCCAGTTCATCCAGCGCGCGTTGCGGCCGGAACTGCGGCGAGCCCGAGGCGAGGCGGGTCTGGCGCGCCAGCCAGCGGCGGGCCGGTTCGCCGTTGACGGCGACGATGCGGTCGCCAGGCTGCACGCCGGGATCGCGGCTGTCCGTCACCACCAACCGGCCTTCGAACGTGTCGACCAGGATCTGCAGCCCCGTCTGTTTGCGCAGACGGTCGAGCACCATGCCATGGCCGTCCTGCACCAGCGAGACCAGATGCCGCAGCAGGTCGCGATGCTCGCCGCGGTCCGCCGGCCGGTTCGCCTCGCGCAGCAGCGGCAGCAGTTGCGCATCCCAGTCGACATCCACATCCATCCAGTACGGATAGAAGTGCCGGTAGACATTCCACGCCACCACCACGTCGGCTTCGCGCTGCGCCGGAGTCAGCGCTACGCCCTCCGCCGGCTCGGGAACCGACTGGGCCATGCGCGCCTTCAGCACGTCCAGCGCTGCACGCTGTGCAGGTGTCACCAGCGCATCGGCTGGCGCCAGGTCGAGCGGCACGCGTGCTTTCCAGCCATTGCCGAGCGGGAAGTCCACCACGCGGCCCAGCACTTCGGGCAGCGGATACAGCACGGCATCGGGCGCGTCGTAATCGGAGCCCGGCGGCGTGGGCGTGGCCGGGATCGATGCGGCCACGCCCGCGCGGTGCGTGCGTTTGGCCTGGTAGTTCGTATAGGGACTGACGCCGTCGGCGTAGCCGCGGTGCTGCCACAGGATGCGCGAGGGATCGCGGGTCGGTGGCGGTACCGGCGGGTAGGGCTGCCACGCCGGCAGGATCTGCACACCGGCGGCGATCGGCATGAACAACTCGCGCAACACTTGTCCCTCGGCCTGCCGGTCGGGCGCTGCCTGCACTTGCTGCACGCCGTAGACGGCGAAGCGGTTCCAGTCCACTTCCTGCACGGCGTCGCCGGGATGGAAGTGGCGCACCACGCCGTAGAGGCGGGCGAATGCGGCCACCTGCCGGGCATCGTGCGCGCCGCGGTCGGTATCGGCGCCGGTCGCGCCGGCAGTGGCGGTGGCGAGAAACAACAGCAGGCCCAAGGTCCGCAACATCTTCATGAGAGGACTCTCCGTGGTTACCAGGTTGTCGAAAACGGCGCCGCGGCGCCGGTGATTTCCTGCAGCGTTATTGCGAGAAATCGAGATTGTCCGGCGCCGTGGGGAAGATGGGCTGGGCCATGCCGGTCACCGGGATGTCCTTGCCTACTTCCTCCAGCCTGAAATCGTCGGCCGCGACTTCGCCCCTGCCTTCCAGCAGGAAGCCGAAGGCGATCGCCTGGGCGTTCGGCGGCACGTCGAGCACGATCTCGTAGCGCTTCCACTGGGTATCGCCGTGCAGCGCGCGCGGTCCCATGTTGTCGAAGGCCGCCCCCCGCTGCGTCGCCGAATCGATGCGCATCCACAGCGCGGCGCTTAAGACATCATGCGTGCGCAGGTAGCCCGACAGGCGCAGGCGCTTGCCGCGATAGGCCTGCGCGTCGATGGTCTGCATCAGCGTGGCGAAGCCGCGGGCCTGCGCTTGCGCGCGGATATAGGCATTGCGGCCGCCGGGATGCCGGTCGCCCGGGCGCACGCCGAAGTCGTAGCTTTCCGGTGCGGAGCCGGAAGTGAACCAACCCTTGGGCAACTCGCCCGCCTGGGCCTGGCCGGCGAGCAGCAGGGCGACGAGTGCGATGGTGGAGCGCTTGATCATGGCATTTCCCGGTAAATGTCACCGTGCGTTCCGGCGGCCAGGCCGACCTGGCTTCCGGCGGCAGGCGGCGTGACGTCCATCTGCAGCAGATAGGCGCGGGTGGCTTCGTCGGCCGCGCCGGGACTGGCGGCTCGATACGTGCCCAGCCACAGCAGCAGGCTGGCCGCGAAGGCCAGGGTCAGCCAGGGCCAGGCGCGGCGCGCGGACGCATGCGCCACGGTGGCGCGCAGCACGCGCGCGTCCAGCCGGCGCGGCGCGGTTTCGTTCGCGCTCTGGCGATAAAGCGCGACCAGTTCGTCGAAGGCATCGTCGTTCACAGCCAGGGCTCCAGCGCTTCGCGCAGCCGCTGCTGCGCATAGCGCAGGCGGCTCTTGACGGTCTCGCGGGGCACGCCGGTGGCGAGCGCGATGTCTTCCAGGCTCAGGCCGCCCTCGGCTTTCAGCAGGAAGGCCTCGCGCTGCGGCAGCGGCAACGCGCGCACGGCATGCTGCAGCGCCTGGCCCAGGGCGTCGTTGTGGGCGCGGCCTTCGGGCGAAAGTCCGGCGGCCGGCGCATGTTCGCGCACGGCATCGGCTTCGCTGCGATCCGCCGCGTGGAGTCCGTCGGGTGCATGGCGCTCCAGCACGCGCCAGCGATCGGCGGCGCGGCGATGGGCGATGCCGAACAGCCATGCCGCGAACGATGCATCCGTGACGTAGCCGTGCTTGCCGCGAACCACCGCCAGCCAGACCTCCTGGAACACTTCCTCCGCTTCCTGCGGATGCGCCGCCAGCCGCAAGGTGTAGCGATAGAGCTTGTCGCGGTAGCGCAGGTAGAGCACGCGGAAGGAGCGCTCGTCGCCGTCCTGGTAGCGGGCCATGCAGTCTTCGTCGGTGGGGGCGTCGAAACGAAGGGGCGGCGGCAGCACGGCTTCATGCTTGGCGAGCCAGGGCCACGGTGATTGCAGGAAACCGATGGCCCCGGCCAGTAACGGGCCGCCGGGCAGTGTACGGGTGGTCATGGGCATCCGTTCCTAAAGGGTATCCCCGGTATTCGCTGAGTTCGACAGAATGGGGTTAAGAGGGCGCTGTCCATTCGAATCCTTCTCCCTCCGGTGATCCGATGTAGCCATTGGGGAAGGTGCGGGCGGAGCAGCGCACATCACTCTTGCGCTCCGCCCGTACCCTCACCCCAACCCCTCTCCCGAAGGGAGAGGGGCTCAGCGCCGCGGTACGTGCAAACGTTGCGGCCCCTCGACCTCCAAGGTGGAACCCTTCTCCCTCCGGCGACCCGAAGGTAGTCCCCGTGGGAGAGAAGGTGGCGGCAGCCGGATGAGGGTACGGGCGGAGCAGCGCACATCACTCTTGCGCTCCGCCCGTACCCTCACCCCAACCCCTCTCCCGAAGGGAGAGGGGCTCAGCGTCGCGGTACGCGCAAACGTTGCGGCCCCTCGACCTCCAAGGTGGAACCCTTCTCCCTCCGGGAGAAGGTGGCGGCAGCCGGATGAGGGTACGGGCGGAGCAGTGCACATCACTCTTGCGCTGCGCCCGTACCTTCACCCCCACCCCCACCTCTCTCTCCCACGGGGACTACCTTCGGGTCGCCGGCGGGAGAGGGGCTCCAAGCTCAGGCGCTGCGCGCCTTTCGCTCCGCGCGCAGTTCCAGCCATTCATAGAGCGTCGGCAGCAAGACCAGTGTCAACAGCGTCGAGGTGATCAGTCCGCCGACGACCACGGTTGCCAATGGCCGCTGCGTCTCCGCGCCCACGCCGCTGGACAGCAGCATCGGCACCAGGCCAAGGATCGCCACGCTTGCGGTCATCAGCACCGGCCGCAGGCGCAGCGCCGTGCCGCGCAGCACCGCCTCGCGCACGCCGAGGCCCTGGCTGCGCTGCTCATTGAGGAAGCTCACCAGCACGATGCCGTTGAGCATCGCCACGCCGAACACCGCGATGAAGCCGATCGCCGAGGGCACCGACAGATACTGCCCGGTCACCGCCAGCCCGACGACGCCGCCGATGGTGGCGAACGGCACGTTGGCGAGGATCAGCGCCGCGTACTTCATCGAATTGAACGCCGTATACAGCAGGATGAAGATGAAGAAGATCGTCGCCGGCACGATCAGCGACAGGCGCTGCAAGGCGCGCTGCTGGTTCTCGAAGGCGCCGCCCCATTCGGTGTAGTAGCCGTTCGGCAATTTCACCTGCTGCGCGATGGCGGCATTGGCATCGCGCACGAAGCCGTCGATGTCGCGGCCGCGCACGTCCATCTGGATCACCGCGTAGCGCTGCAGCTGCTCGCGGCGGATGAAGGAATAGCCTTCCGCCTGCGTCACCTCCGCTACTTGCGACAACTGCACCAGGGCGCCGCTGGCGGCGCGGATCGGAATGCGTTCGATCGCCGGCAGCGAGGCCTTGCTGGCGTCGTCCAGGCGCACCGCGATGTCGAAGCGCCGCACGCCGTCCAGCAGGGTGGAGACCGGTTCGCCGCCGATGCCGTTCTGCACCACGGTCAGCACGTCCTGCGCATTGAGGCCGTAGCGGGCCAGCGCATCGCGGTCGACGCGGATGCGGATCTGCGGCTTGCCGAGGTTGGCTTCCAGGGCGAGGTCGGCCACGCCGGCTACGCCTGCCAGCACGTCCTTGATGCGGCCGCTCAGGCGATCGAGTTCGCCCAGGTCGTCGCCGTAGAGCTTGAGCGCCAGGGTGGCGCGCACGCCGGATATGAGCTCCTCGATGCGCATCTGGATCGGCTGCGTATAGCTCACCACCGCGGTGGGCAGGGCGGCGCTCAGCTCCTGCTGCATGGCCGCCTCGATGCTTTCCAGCGTCTGCCCCTTGCGCCATTGCGCCTTCGGCTTGAGCGGCGTGTATACCTCCATGTAGTTGACGTCCGCGGTCTCGCCTTTCTCGGCGCGGCCGATCATCGCCAGGGTAGTGTCGACCTCGGGGAATTTCTGCCTGATCAGCGCCTCGACCTGCTGCGAGATCGCGATCGATTCGTCCAGCGAGGCCGACGGGATCGAGGTGATGCGCCACATGATCGAGCCTTCCTTGAGGTTGGGCATGAATTCCTTGCCCAGGAACGGGAACAGCGCAAGGCTCCCGGCCAGCGCGACAAGCGCGATCGCCAGCACCGCGCGGCGCCGCGCCAGCGACCAGTCCAGCACCCTGCCGTAGTGGCGCTTGAGGAAGGCCACCAGGCGCGTGTCCTTTTCCTCCTTCGGTCGCAGCACCAGCGCCGCCAGCACGGGAATCAGCGTCAAGGCCAGGATCAGCGAGCCGGCCATAGCGAAGCCGATGTTGAACGCCATCGGCTTGAACATCTTGCCCTCCAGCCCCTGCAGGCCGAACAGCGGCAGGAACACCACGATGATGATCAGGATCGCGAACGCGATCGGATTGGCCACTTCGCGCGCCGCCGCCAGCACCGCGGCGGTGCGGTCCACCGGCAGGCCCTGGGCCTTGCGCTCGGCCATCAGGCGGAACGCGTTCTCCACCATCACCACCGCGCCGTCCACCATCATGCCGATGCCGATCGCAAGACCGGCCAGCGACATCAGGTTGGCCGACAGACCCGCGTGCTCCATGCAGATGAAGGCGATCAGCATGGCCAGCGGCAAGGTCACCACCACGATCAGCGCGCTGCGTAGTTCGCCGAGGAACAGGAACAGTACGAGCGCCACGAGAACCGATCCTTCGATCAACGCGCGCACCGCGGTACCCGTCGCGGCATTCACGAGATCCGTGCGCTCGTAGACCGGCCTGATCGCGGTGCCTTCGGGCAGGGCCTGCCGGACGGTGTCCAGCCGCGCCTTCACCGCCTCGACGACGTTTCTCGCGTTCTCGCCGATACGCGCCAGCGCCTGCCCCATCACCACCTCCTTGCCGTCGCGCGTCACGGCGCCCGTACGCGGCGCACCGGCTTCGACGACGGTCGCGACGTCGCGCATGAGAATCGGGGTGCCGTCCTCGGACTTCAGCACGATGTCGCCGATGTCGCGCGCGTTCCTGACGAGGCCGATGCCGCGCACGAGGAACTGTTCGCGGCCGACATCGATCACGTTGCCACCGACCTGCGCGTTGTTCGCTTCCAGGGCCTGGATCACGTCCCTGAAGCCGAGATCGTGCGCGATGAGGCGCAGGGGATCCACGCGCACCTGGTATTGCTTCTGCTGTCCGCCCCACGAAGTGACATCGTCGACACCGGGAGCGGTGCGCAGGATCAGGCGTACGGTCCAGTCCTGAAGTGTGCGCAGGTCCATGTCGGAGGGCGCGTTCTTCGACGTCCCTTCCGTGCGTTCCACCGTGTACCAGAACACCTGGCCGAGACCGGACGTGTTCGGACCCATCTCGGGTTTGCCATAGCCGGGCGGCAGCCGGTCGCCCACCTGCTGAAGCCGCTCGTTGACCAGCTGACGGGCGAAGTAGATGTCCATGTCGTCGTCGAAGTACACCGACACGAACGACAGGCCGAAGAGGCTGACCGAGCGGATGTCCTGTACCTTCGGCAGGCCGGCGAGCGCCGATTCGACGGGCGTGGTGAGAAGCTGTTCCACGTCTTCCGCTGCGAGGCCCGCGGCTTCCGTATAGACGTTGACCTGTACCGGCGTGACATCGGGAAACGCGTCGATGGGCAGCGTGCGCACGGCACCGACGCCGAGTGCGGCGATGACGGCGAAGCCGATCAGCACGAGCAGCTTGTAGCGGAGGGAGAGGGCGACGAGACCTTGCAGCATCAGTGCTCTCCCAGCTGCGAACGCAGGATGCGCGCCTTCAGCGCGAACGCGCCCTTGCTGACGAACGGCGTGCCGGCGGCGAGGCCCTTCTCGACGACCGTCCAGCCGTCGCGGGTTTCGCCCGGGTCGACCGGCATCGGCTCGAACTGGCCTGCCGCCTTGCCGCGGACGAATACCGTGGGCTGGTTCTGCAGCAGCACGATGGCTTCCGAGGGCACGGCCAGCCGCTTCGACGCCGAGGCGACGTCGATCCGCGTTTCGACGAGTTCGCCCGGATGCAGCAGATCGTCTTCGTTGGGCACGCGGATGCGCACGGCGACGGTGCGCGTCTTCTCGTCGGTCTGGTGCGAGCGCTGCACGACGCTACCGCCCAGCGTGGTGCCGTGGGCAAGCACCGTCGCGGCGGCACCCGGGCGCACCTGTTCGGCGGCGCCCGGTGCGAGTCGTGCCTCGACCCATACGGACGATTCGGCCGCCAGCGTGAACAATGCGCGGCCCGGCTCGATGCGCTCGCCGACCATGAAGTCGTCGGTCGTCACACGGCCCGCCTGCGGTGCGAGCAACTGGAAACTCCCGTCCGCCGCGGACGATCCGCGCTTCGCCACGCTGGCGATCTGCGCGTCGGACAGGCCATAGGCGCGGAGCTTCGCCTTCGCCTGATCGCGCTGCACGAGCGCTTCGTTGTAGCGCCGCGCCGAGACCGCCTGCGGCCCCAGCGACGCGACGCGCGCCCAGTCCTGGCTGGCGACGATCAGCTGTCCCTGCGTTTCGGCGACGTCGACGCTGGACAGCTCGACCAGCGGTTGCCCGGCTTTCACGGTGTCGCCGAGCCTCACCTTGCGCGCGACCACCTGCGACGCGACGCGCGGCGACACGATGGCGGTGGAGTACGCGTCGACCTTTACCTCGCCCGGCGCGCGCACCTGATCGGTCAACGTGCGTAGCGTCGCGGTGCCCATCACGATGCCGGCGTCTTCGATGGCTTTCGCGTCGAGCACGAGCGGATCGTCGTCGTGTGGCGCATCCGGTGTTCCGGCGTGCGCGACGAACGCCAGCGACATCGCCATGGCGATCGCGAGGGTGGTGCGGGAAGAAAGGCGGTTCATGGCGAGGAATCCTTCGGGTGGCCGTCCACCCATTCGGTGAGGCGGCCGGCGGCGGCGAGGTAGTCGAACCACGCCTGCCAGGTCTGGCTCTCGAGGACGAGTCCCGAGAGCGCGGTGTCGGTGCTCTGCTTCAGTTGCACGAGGTAGGCGGACGTGTCGATTTCGCCCGCCTGCCACAGCCGGTCGAGCAGCGCGGTGCGCTCGTCGAATGCCGCCGCGCGACCCTCTCGGAACAGCGTGCCGGCGGAGCGCAGCGCGGCGTACGTGGTGGCGGCCTGACGCAGTCGCGCATCCGAGCGCAGCGTGAGCGCCCGACGATCGGCATGGGCGGCGTCGGCATCGGCGCGCGCCGCGCCCACGTCGTAGACGCCGCTGTTCAGCACCGGCAGCGGTATGGACACGCTGACGCCGACGACGCGATCGGTGCGCGTACCGCTGCGCACGCGACCGCCGGTCAGGCTGATCGTGGGATCCGGCCGTCGCTGGCGATCCGCGACGGTGATGGCGGCATCCGCGCGATCCTGCTCGGCCTGCGCCTGGACCAGTTCCGGCCGATCCGCGACCGCCGCGGGGACCACCGTGGCGGCCTCCGGTGGAAGGCCGTCGGGCAACCTGGGCAGGGTGGCGGTGGACGCGCTGCCGAGCGCGCTCAGGGCACCCAGTGCCTCGGCCTCGGCGGCGTCGAGCGACGATTGCTGCACCTGGGCCTCGCCCAGCGCCAGTCCGGCGAGATCGCGCTCCGGACTGCTGATGTCGCCGACCTTCAGCCGTTGCGACGCCAGTTCATCGAAGCGACGCATGAGCTCCAGCCGGCGTCGGCCGAGCGCGGTCTGCTCGTGAGCGAGCACCGCGCTCGTCCACGCCTTGAGCCAGTCGAGTGCGATGTCGCGACGGGCCAGCGCGACATCGGCCTCGCGCGCCCGCACATCGGCATCGCTTTCCGCCGCACGCGCCTTGCGCTTGCCGGTGACATCCAGCGTGAGCGACGCGCCCGCGGTCCGGCGGTCGACGTCGGCGTTCTCCCCGTCCAGTTGCAGCGACGGGTTGTAGACCGGCCGGGCCGCCGACGAGGCGCGTTCCCTCGCGGCACGCGCATGGGCATCCGCGGCCTCGATGCGGGGATGGGACATCCACAGGTCGCGAACCGCCGCCGTGACGGCAGGCGGGGGCGCGGGTAGCGACAGCGTCCCGCTCGTCGCAGGGACGATCCTCGGGACGGCGAGCAGCACGCACAGGGCGCCCATGGGCGCCGCACGTAAACGAAACATGGGTGTATCTCCTGAAACACGAGCGATCCGCACCGCCGCTATCGCAGCGGTGCGCCATGGCAGGTGGTCAGGCGATCGGTGGCCGCAGGGGCGATGCCGCGACGCGTAGCGAAGGCGTCAGAGGGGCGCGTGCCGCGTACGTGGGGAGAAGGGCGACGGTGGCGAGATCGAACGCGGCCGCGGGAAGGGTGACGGCGTGGGCACACGCGCAATGACATCCGCCGGCTTCATCCAGCACGCAGGCTTCGTCGCCCGCCGGCGACGCCTGTGCCATCACGAGGTGAATGCCATCCGCCTCGCCCGCGGGTGCGATCGCGAGGCCCGGGCCGTCGAGGAGGCATGCCGTCGCGGTAGCGAGCTTGATCAGCATCGCGACAGCCACGAGCAACCACGCGCGCCGGCTGAGGCGCAGGCGTCGAAGCAGGCTGTCGTAGGGCGTGTGCATGGCCGCAAGCATAGGTGGTCGCTCACGCGTTAGACAATCACAGCGCTCATTCGGGTGACGTCATCGTTTCGCCCGTCCGGTAGACTGTCACGCAACGGCAATACGAAGCAGCCGATCCGGGCCGCGAGCCGTCGCAAGGGCATCCACCGTCGTGACAACGAGCCATGGGAACAATGGCCAGCATGGATGACGAGGGGCGCGAATCCGGCCGGGTCGCTGCGATCTTCGGCGCGCTGATTTTCCTGCTCACGCTGGCGGCCATCTACGCGCCGCGTGCGTGGCAGGCCTCGGAAGCCGCCGCGACGGCGGCGGTGGCGGTGCAACCCGTCGCTCCCGTCGTGGAGGTCTGGCTGAGCACGGCCGACCGTCGCCTCAAGCTGGCGCCGCAGTCGGACCTGGCACTCGTCGCCAGCGATACGTCGCCCGCCGACATCACGATCGAGCGCGACACGCGCTACCAGTCGATCACGGGTTTCGGCGCGGCGGTCACGGATTCCTCGGCGTGGCTCCTGAGGAACAAGCTGTCGGCGGCGGCGCGTCATGCGCTGTTGCGCGAGCTCTATGGGCCGCCACCCAACCTCAATTTCAACATGGCGCGCCTGACCATCGGCGCGTCGGACTTCTCGCTGAACCTCTACACGCTCGACGAGGTGCCCTTCGGCCAGACCGATCCGGAACTCGAGCATTTCAGCATCGCGCCGAACCTGACGTATCTGGTTCCCACGATGCGCGAGATCCTGGCGATTCATCCCGCCCTGCTCACGGTGGCGTCGGCGTGGAGCGCGCCGCCATGGATGAAGGACAACGACAACCTCATCGGCGGCACGCTGCAGGAGCAATACGAAGGCGTGTATGCGAACTACCTGATCAGGTATGTCGACGCGTACGAGAAGCAGGGCATTCCGATCTTCGCGCTTACCCTGCAGAACGAGCCGCGCTACTCGCCGCTGAGCTACCCCGGCATGCAGCTGAGCGCCGTGCAGCGTGCGCGCATCGTCGGGCAGCACCTCGGTCCGGCACTTGCCGCGCGCACGCCGAAGGTCGCCATCCTCGAGTGGGACCACAACTGGAGCCATCCGGAAGAGGCACTGCAGGTGCTGGGCGACGCGAAAGCCGCGCCCTTCATCGACGGCGTGGCCTGGCACTGCTATGAAGGAAGCCAGCACGAACAGGGCAGGGTGCATCGCGAGCATCCGGACAAGGACACGTACATCACCGAGTGCTCCGGCGGTGACTGGGCGCTCAACATGAATGGCGAACTCCTCTGG
>Ga0102590_1000497_pt1 | contig 85704 bp, 72 predicted proteins | sample AraplaMF_Col_mMF_FD_76859 | JGI IMG/M metagenome (GOLD analysis project Ga0102590, IMG submission 76859) | Arabidopsis root microbial communities from the University of North Carolina, USA - plate scrape MF_Col_mMF | ecosystem: Host-associated > Plants > Roots > Endosphere | place: USA... | reverse complement strand
AGCGTCTGGAACACCATGCCGGCGCATCTGCATGACCGGCGAATGGAAGCCTATCTTTACTTCGAGCTGCCGGAAAATGCCTTCGTGGTTCACCTGATGGGCCGACCGGAGGCAACCAACCACCTGATCATCCGCAATCAACAGGCCGTGCTTTCGCCGCCCTGGTCCATCCATTGCGGCGCCGGCACCGGTGCCTACGCCTTCATCTGGAGCATGGCCGGCGACAACCAGTCCTTCACCGACATGGACATGGTGGACATGAAGAGCCTCAAATAGGCTGCCCAAGCCATTCGCTCTGGAGCGCCGGCCCGATCGGACCGGCGACGGCGCAAACCGTCAGACGGAAACTATGCGCGGCTCCTGTCGTGATGCCGCGCGGTCCCCTGGAGGCATAGGGTTCTTGCAGGGCCCGGTGGACCGGCGCTCGACGATCCTCGATGCGACCTGAACCCTTCTGGCCGGCGTTCCCGGCTGGCGCGGGTTTTCGATTCGCTCGAGCAGCAGCCGCAGGCCGACGGCACCGCATTCCTGGCCCTCCATGCGCACGGTCGTCAGAGGCGGCGAAATCTGCTTTGCCGGCGAGAAATCCCCGAAACCGACCACCGAGACGTCGTCGGGAATGCGATAGCCCTGCCCCAGGAGTTCGGAAACGACGGTGAGCGCCAACCCGTCATGGGCGCAAAAGAAGGCGGTCGGCCGTTCGCCCTTGTCCTTCAGCGTCCGGTAGGCATCGGCAAAGCCGTTCTGCTCCTCGAACTGCAGAACATGCAGTGCGACATCCGGATAACGTTCGGCGATTTCACGCGCGCCGTAAAAGCGCTCGCGGCGACCGCGATAGCCGGGCGTCCCGTAGACATAGGCGATGGAGCGGTGGCCGAGCTCGATCAGATACTGGATTACGGCCTGCCCTGCCTCGTGATCGGTGCCGGAGACCTGGTCGGCATCCTCGAGCGGATCCACCCATCCGAACCGGATGATCGGCGTACCCGTCGCCATCGCCGCATGGATTCCCTCGCGCTCGTGCGGACCGACGAGCAGCAGCCCGGCGCAGCTGCGCGCCAGTTCCTCGAGCTGGCCCCGGCTGTGTGTCCATAACATCCTGAGGTCCATGTCAAGCCGGTGCGCCTCGGCCTGAACGCCGCTCTGGATCTGCATGTGCAGCTCGCTATTGACCGGATCGAGGTCGTGAAACACCACCGCGATATCGCCGGACGCGGCCTGGTTGGCCGGCTTGGTATAGCCGAGGCGCTCCGCCGCCTCGCGAATGCGCTCGCGGGTTTCGTCGCTGACCCCGCTTTTGCCGGACAAGGATCTGGACACCGCGTATTTCGAAAGGCCGACCTCGCGCGCGATCGTCTGTAAGGTGACCCGTCCCCTGCTCTTCATTTCCCATACCCTCCGCTGCTGCCGCCTGCTTACGACGCTGCGCTGCAAAACGCAATTTTACCAAACAACGCTACATAACACTTTACCTAACAGTATTCGAATGCAAACTTTTCGTTATCCACGCTGGAAGGGAAACAAGAGGTAACGGCGGGGATTGTCTGGAGGAGACACTCATGATCAAGCTGAAACGTCGCGCGTTTCTGGCCGGGACCTCGGCCGTTTTGATTTTGCCGGCGCTGCCGGCCCTGGCCGTCGACTACAAGGAATCAGGCATCCTGAAGGACAAGGTCGCAAGCGGCGCCCTTCCGCCCGTGAAGGATCGGCTTCCCGCCAACCCCCTTGTCGTCAAACCGGTTGAAAGCGTTGGAAAATACGGGGGCGACTGGAAATTGGCACTGGTCGGCGGCGGCTCGCTCTCCATGCTGTTCCGCTACCAGGCCTATGAACCGCTACTGCGGTATACGCCGGATTGGTCGGGAGTGACGCTGAATGTCGCGGAAGCCTTCGACGGCAACGCAGACTCCACCGTCTATACCATCCGCCTGCGCAAGGGGATGAAATGGTCCGACGGCCACCCCTACACCACCGCCGACGTGAAATTCTGGTACGATACCATTCTCACCGACAAGCGCGTCGCCGTCACCAGCCAGGGCCACTGGAAGACCGCCGGCAAGCCCGCAAAGCTCGAAGTGGTCGACGAGCAGACCTTCAAGGTGATCTTCGAAAAGCCTAACGGTATGTTCCCGTTGCAGGTCGCGTGGTCCAACTGGGATCACACTACCCGCTGCCCGAAGCATTATCTCGAACAGTTCCACATCGATTACAATCCGAAGGCGGACGAGCTTGCCAAGAGCCGCGGTTTCCAGACCTGGATCGCCGCGTTCCAGTCGGCGTCCGGCTTCCAGGACGACAACGCCTTCTTCCTCAACTCCTCGAAGAAGCCCACCCTCAACGCATGGTATTTCACAATCGCGCCCGGTGAAAACACCGAGCGCGTTGTGGCCGAGCGCAACCCCTACTACTGGAAGGTCGATACGGAGGGCAACCAGCTGCCTTACATGGATCGTATCGTCTACCAGATGGTCGCCGATCCGCAGGTGCTGCTCTTGAAATGCATGCAGGGCGAAATCGACCTGATGGACCAGTATATCGCGACGCCGAACAACAAGTCGGTTCTCTACGACGCGCGCAAACAGGGCGGTTATGATTTCTACACGCTGACCTCGACCGAGGCCAATGTCATGAACTTCATCTTCAACCTGAACCATAACGACGAAACGAAGCGGAAACTCTTCCGCAACAAGAAGTTCCGCGCGGCTCTCTCGACGGCGCTCGACCGCCAGACGCTGATCGATGCGGTGCTGGTCGGCCAGGGCGCACCCGCCCAGCCCTCGATCAAGGAAGGCGATCCGCTCTACAACGACCAGCTTGCCAAGCAGTTCACCGAGTACAGTGTCGACAAGGCGAATGCCATGCTCGACGAACTGGTTCCGAAGCGCGACAGCCAGAATTTCCGTCTCGACGAGAAGGGCCGGCGGCTGACGATCATCTTCGAGATCGACCAGGCTCGCCCGATCTTCCTCGATCTCTTCCAGCTGGTCATCCCGATGTTCCAGGCGGTCGGCATCGATGCGCAGATGCGCACCATGGACCGTTCTCTGTGGGAAACCCGCGTCCGCCAGGGCCGCGATTTCGATGCGACCGCGCACCAGTTCGGCGCTAATGGCGGCGTCGCGGCGATGCTCGACCCGCGCTACTACGTGCCGACCGACAGCAATGCGATGTACGCCCCGGCTTGGCAGCTCTGGTATCTCGACCCGAAGAACGCCAATGCCGAGGAACCGCCGGAAGACACCAGGAAGCTGCTTGCGCTCTACGACAAGCTGAAGGCGACCTCGGACCAGGCGGGCCAGCGCGAAATCATGAAGCAGATCCTGCAGGGCGCCGCCGAAGCCTTTTATGTGTTCGGCATTTCGCAGCCGCCGGACGGCTACGGCATCGTCAAGAACAACATGAAGAACATCACCAAGACCATGCCGAATTCCTTCGGCTGGCCGACCCCTGCCCCGACCATGCCGGAGCAGTTCTACAAGGTCTGACGGCCTCGCACATTCCGATGTTTTCCGGGCGCCGGTCTGAACCGCCGGCACCACGGGCTACCTTTTCCCGATGATTGGATGTTATCATGCTCGAGGCGAGACGACAGAATACCGACACCCTGCGGACCCCGGACTGGTTCAGGACCGCGACGCGCTGGACCCAGCTGACCTTCGTCGAGGATGACCCGGACAAATACGATCCCGCCTTCTGGATCGACGTCTTCAAGCGCACCAAATCCAATGCCGTCTGCCTCAGCGCCGGTGGCTACATCGCCTACTATCCAAGCAGGGTCCCCTATCACTATGTCAGCCAGTATCTGGGCGACAAGGATATTTTCGGCGCGCTCGTCGATGCGGCCCGCAAGCTCGACATGCACGTCATGGCCCGCGTCGACCCCCACGCCATTCATGACGACGCGGCCAAGGCCCATCCGGAATGGGTGATGATCAATGCCGACGGCACGCCGCGCCGCCATTGGGCCTATCCGGATGTCTGGGTCACCAATGCCTACGGCGACTACAATTCGGTATTCATGCCGGAGGTGGTGAAGGAGATCGTTCGCGAATACGATATCGACGCGATCTTCGCCAATCGCTGGCAAGGGCATGGCGTCGACTACAGCGAGGACAGCGCCCGCCGCTTCAAGGACATGTCCGGCTACGCCCTGCCCAAAAAGGCGGATGCCGAGGACCCTGCCTGGCAGGCCTGGCTGCAATGGCGCCGCCGGGTGCTGACCGACGTCATCGCCCAGTGGGACGACGCGGTCAAGGCGATCCGCCCGCATGCGAGCTTCATCCCGAACATGAGCGGCGCGTCGCTGATGGAGTTCGATCTCTCGGTCATCACCAGACATTGCCCCTTCCTCGTCGTCGATCACCAGGGCCGCAAGGGTCTGGAGCTCGGCTGGTCGGCCGGCCGCAACGGCAAGCGCATCCGCGCCACCTTTGCCGATCGCCCAGTGGTGCTGATCACCTCGATCGGTCCGGAAGAGGAATACCGCTGGAAGGATGCGGTGACCTCGGGCGAGGAAATGCAGCTGTGGATCAACAACGGCACGGCCCACGGGCTTTACGCCTGGTTCACGAAATTCAACGGCGTGGTGCCCGACAAGCGCTGGGTCGAGCCGGTCGCCGAGGCTTTCGTGCTGCAGTCGGCCGTCGAACCGATCCTAGAAAGCATGACGCCGACGGCGGAAATCGCCGTGATCGACCCATCGACGACCCTGCGCCACTGGGCGCCCGAAGACCGCCACGCGGCGGAGAAACACGACCTCGGCGTCTACCACGCCCTGGTCGAGGCGCGCCTGCCCTTCGAACTTCTCTCCGACCAGGTGCTGACCAAGGACAATCTCGACCGCTTCAAGGTCATCGTGCTCGCCAATGCCTCCTGCCTTTCGGATGCGCAGAACGAGGCGATCCGCGCCTATGTGGCACGCGGCGGCAGCGTTGTCGCCTCCTACGAGACCTCGCTTCGCGACGAATTCGGCAAGGCGCGGCCGGAATTCGGCCTCTCGGACGTGCTCGGCGCCAAATTCGTCTCCGGCCCGCGCGGCATCGTCAAGAACACCTATGTGGCGCTCTCCGGCGACCATCCGGTCAACAAGGGTTTCGACGGCGCCGAGCGCATCATGGGTGGCACGAGGCTGATCCATGTCGAGCCGGCGGCGGGTGCCGCAACACCCTTCCTCTACGTACCTGATTTCCCGGATCTTCCCATGGAAGAGGTCTATCCTCGCAAGGCGCCGGAAGGTGCTGCGGTCGTCGCCCGCGAAACCGGCAAGGGCGGCCGCACGGTCTATATTCCCTGGAATATCGGGGAGATCTTTTGGGAAGTGTTTGCGGTCGATCATGGCCGCCTGCTCTCCAACGCCGTCCATTGGGCGCTCGGCAAGACCCCGCGCGTCACCGTCAAAGGCCCCGGCGTCATCGACCTTGCCCTGCGCGAAAACGCCGACGGCATTGCCCTCAGCCTCTTCAACCTCACCAATCCGATGATGATGAAAGGCCCGATCCGCGAAAATTACCCTCTGGCGGCCCAGACCGTTTCGGTGGAAGTTCCAGAGGGCAAGTCGGTGGCGAAAGCCTGGCTCGTCGTCGCGGACCGGGCGGCAAGCTTCAGCGTGAAGGACGGACGCGCGGAAGTGGAGGTGCCGGGCATCGAGCGGCTGGAGGTGCTGCATCTCACCTGGAAATAGGGTGGGAGACCGATTGGAGGAGCGTTTCCGGCCTGGAGGGGCCGGGAGCGGATGGAGATCCGAAGGTGGCGCCTAAGCGGCGCTCTCAACGGGAGGAGAACTATTCCGATGCTTGGCTATATCTTCAAGCGCGTGCTCTACATGATCCCGACCCTGTTCGGCATGTCGCTGATATCGTTCCTGATCATCCAGCTGCCGCCGGGTGACTACCTGACGTCGATGATCGCCACGATGAGCGACAGCGGCCAGGCCGTCGATCCGGCCCAGATCGAGCGGCTGAAGGAGATCTACGGTTTCGACGACCCGTTCTACATCCAGTATCTCAAGTGGATCTGGGGCATCGTCAGCCGGGGCGATTTCGGCCATTCCTTCGAATGGAACCAGCCGGTCTCCGGCCTGATCTGGGCGCGGATGGGCTCGACGCTGGTCATCTCGCTGCTGAGCCTGCTGTTCGTATGGATCGTCGCGCTGCCGATCGGCATCTATTCCGCCGTCCGCCGCCATTCGGTCGGCGATCACGTCTTCACCTTCTTCGGCTTTATCGGCCTTGCCGTGCCGAACTTCATCCTGGCGCTGGTGCTGATGTATGTCGCCTACCGCTATCTCGGCCAGAGCGTCGGCGGCCTCAACTCACCCCAATTTGCCGAGGCTCCCTGGAGCCTTGCCAAGGTCGGCGACTTCCTCGCCCATTTGTGGATCCCGATCATCATCATCGGCGCCTCGGGAACGGCGGCGCTGATCCGTATCCTGCGCGCCAACCTCACCGACGAGCTGCACAAGCCCTATGTGATCACCGCCCGCGCCAAGGGCTTGCCGGAATACAAGGTCATCCTGAAATATCCGGTGCGGATCGCCCTCAACCCGTTCGTTTCGGCAATCGGCTGGGTGCTGCCGCATCTGGTGTCCGGCGTGACGATCACCGCCATCGTGCTCAACCTGCCGACCGCCGGCCCGCTGCTGTTCAGGGCGCTGGTGTCGCAGGACATGTATCTCGCCGGCAGTTTCATCCTGCTTTTGAGTGCGCTTACCCTCGTCGGCATGCTGTTATCGGATCTGCTCCTTGCGCTGCTCGATCCGCGCATCCGGTTCAATTGAGGGAGGCGGCATGAGCACGCACGAGACATTCGGAACCTATTCCGGCCCCGTCCACACCGTCGCCGACGGCCCCTCGATCAGTCCGCTGAAGGCGGGCAAGACGGTTTCGACCGCGACCGTCGGGCCCTGGCGGCTGATCGCCGGCAAGCTGGTCCGCCAGAAGGTGGCGATGGTGGCAGGTGCCATCATCCTCATCCTTTACCTGATCGGCCTGTTCGCCGAGTTCCTCGCACCCGCCCTGCCCGCCACCTCGCGGCCGCAATATACCTATGCACCGCCGCAGGGCCTGAGCTTCTTCGTCACGAAGCCGGACGGCAGTACCGAGTTCAATTTCCATGTGAAGGGCTACAAGGTGGAAATCGAAAAGGTGGCGCTGCGGCGCACCTTTGTCGTCGATGACACCAAGGTCGTGCCGGTCGGGCTGTTCGTCAAAGGCCCGCGTTACGAACTCTGGGGCCTGATCCCCATGGACCGCCACCTGATTGGCCCGATCAACCCCAACGACCCGATGTACCTGCTCGGCGCCGACCGCCTCGGCCGCGACGTCTTCTCGCGGCTGGTCTACGGCACACGCATTTCCATGTCGATCGGCCTCGTCGGCGTCGCGATGTCGCTCGTCCTCGGCGTGGTGCTGGGCTCGATATCGGGCTTTTACGGCGGCTGGATCGATACGGTGATCCAGCGTATCATCGAGGTGGTCAGCGCCATGCCGACCATTCCGCTCTGGCTCGGCCTCGCGGCAGCGATCCCGCTCACATGGTCGCCGGTCAACGTCTATTTCGTCATCACCATCATCGTCTCGCTGCTCGGCTGGACCAGTCTTGCGCGCGAGGTGCGCGGCCGGTTCCTGGCGCTTCGCAGCGAGGATTTCGTTACCGCCGCGATGCTCGACGGATCGAGCGAGAAGCGGCTGATCTTCCGCCATATCCTGCCGTCGCTGACGAGCCATATCCTCGCCGTCGTCACACTCGCCGTGCCGACCATGATCGTTGCCGAGACCTCGCTCTCTTTCCTCGGCATCGGCCTGAAACCGCCCGTGGTCAGCTGGGGTGTTCTGCTGCAGGACGCCCAGAACATCCGCACGGTGGCGACCGCGCCATGGCTCTTGATCTGGCCCTCGCTTGCCGTGGTCGTCGCGGTGCTGTCCTTCAATTTCTTCGGCGACGGTCTGCGCGATGCCGCCGACCCCTATGACAATTGAGGAGGAAACCATGACCGATCTTGCCGAAGACGTCGTCCTCTCCGTTGAAAACCTCTCGATCGATTTCCGGTTGAGAACCCACATCCTGCATGCGGTCGAGAATGTCAGTTTCGACCTCAAGCGCGGGCAAACCCTCTGCCTGGTCGGCGAAAGCGGCTCGGGCAAAAGCGTCACCGCCCGCTCCCTGCTGCAGATCGTCGACCGGCCGGGCAGCATCGTCGGCGGGCGCATCCTGCTGCGCAATGGTAGCGAGATCACCGATATCGCCAGGCTCGATCCGGATAGCCGGACCATGCGCGCCATTCGCGGCCGCCGCATCGGCCTGATCTTCCAGGAACCGATGAGCTCGCTATCTCCCGTCCATACGATCGGCTCGCAGATCGCCGAAGCCGTCCGTCTGCACAGCGACCTCGACAAGCGTGCCGCACGAGCGAAGACGGTGGAACTGCTGCGCCAGGTCGAAATCCCCAATCCGGAGCAGATGGCGGACCGCTACACGTTCGAATTTTCCGGCGGCATGCGGCAAAGGGCGATGATCGCCATGGCGCTCGCCGGCAATCCCGACATCCTCATCGCCGACGAGCCGACGACAGCACTCGACGTGACCACCCAGGCGGAGATCCTCGACTTGATCAAGCGGCTGCAGGTGGAGCGCGGCATGGCGATGCTGCTGATCACCCACGACATGGGCATCGTCGCGGAAGTGGCGGACGAGGTCGCCGTCATGCGCTTCGGCCGCATCGTCGAGCGGGGTCCGGTCGATGCGATCTACCATGATGCCCAGCATCCTTATACAAAGCAGCTTCTCGCCTCGACGGTGAAGCTCACCCGCCACGTCGAAGGCAGGGTGCCGGCGGTGGCCGCCTCGTCTCAGCCGCCACAACCGATCCTTTCGGTCCGCAATCTCGGCAAGACCTTCGGCTGGCACGGCAGAACCAATTCGCTGCGCGCGGTCGACGACGCCAATTTCGATCTCTATCCGGGCGAAAATCTCGGCATCGTCGGCGAGAGCGGCTCGGGCAAGACGACGCTCGGCCGGCTGATCCTGCGCACCGTCGAGCCGACCACGGGCAGCGTCGTCTACCGCAACAGGGATGGCGGCCAGGTCGAGGTCACCAGCCTGACGAAGAAGGAACTGCGCGGTTTCCATCGGGAAGTCCGGCTCGTCTTCCAGGATCCGTTTGCCTCGCTCAACCCACGCATGACGGTCAAGGACGTGATCGGCGATCCGCTGATCGTCAACGGCCTCGCGAAAGGCAAGGCGCTCGAAGAGCGCGTTGCCGAATTGATGCGTCTTGTCGGGCTCGATCCGATGGGCATGGAGCGCTACCCCCACGCCTTTTCCGGCGGCCAGCGGCAGCGCATCGGCATCGCCCGGGCGCTGGCGCTCGATCCGCGCATCATCATCGCCGACGAAGCGACCTCGGCGCTTGACGTGTCGATCCGCAGCCAGATCCTCGACCTGCTGCTCGACATCAAGAAGCGCCTCAACCTGAGCTTCATCTTCATCTCGCACGACATCTCGGTGGTGCGCTATTTCTGCGACCGCGTCGCCGTCATGCATCGCGGCAAGATCGTGGAACTCGGCCACGCCGAGCAGATCTGCACCGCGCCGCAGGAGGCCTATACAAAAAGCCTGATTTCCGCCGTTCCCAATCCCGATCCCCGCGACAAGCGCATGCTGCACCGGCACCGCTTCGTCGCGCCCGCCAACTGAGGACAGTGCCAGTGCCGAAATTCTCCGCTAATCTCTCCTTCCTCTACCAGGACCTGCCCTTCCTCGATCGCTTCGCCGCCGCGGCGAAGGACGGTTTCGGAGGGCTCGAATATCTCGGCCCCTATGCGGAACCGAAGGAGAAGGTCGCCGATGCGTTGAAGACGAACGGCCTCGTCCAGGCGCTGTTCAACGTGCCCTCGGGCGACTGGGCCGGCGGCGAGCGCGGCATCGCCTGCCTGCCGGACCGCATCCAGGAATTCCGAGACGGAGTAGCGCTGGCGCTGGATTACGCCAAGGCGCTTGATTGCCGGCAGCTCAATGTCATTTCGGGCCTGGTGGCGAACGGAGCCGATATCGACACCCTGGAAAACGTGCTGGTCGAGAACCTGAAATACGCAGCATCGCGCTGTGCCGATGCCGGCGTCAAGCTGCTGATCGAGCCGATCAACCAACGCGACATTCCCGGCTTCTTCCTGTCGACGACCGACCATGTGGAACGCATCCTCGATAGGGTCGGCTCCGACAACCTCTATATCCAGTACGATTTCTACCACATGCAGATCACGCAGGGCGATCTGATCCCCACCTTCGCTCGCCTGAAGGGCAGGATCGCGCATGTGCAGATCGCCGACAATCCCGGCCGCAACGAGCCGGGGACGGGCGAGATCAACTACACTTTCATACTCTCCGAACTCGACCGCCTCGGCTACGACGGCTGGGTCGGCTGCGAATATAGGCCGAAGGCCGGCACCAGCGAAGGCCTCGGCTGGATGAAGCCTTTCGCCGGAGGGCAAAGCTAAGATCAACGCTTTTCAGGACTAACCGGACGCCATCTTCGCCGCTGCCAGACCGGAGCTTTCTCCGGAGGGCGGAGCCATGTCCGAACATCGATGAAGAAGGACAGGACCATGCTCAGAAACGATATCCAGTTCCCCTACGGCGCCGTCTATTTCCGCAAATCCAATCCGCCCCGTGAAGACTGGGAACGCGACTATGCAACGGCGGGCGAGGATGGCCTCAACATATTTCGCCACTGGTTCATGTGGGGTGCGATCGAAATCGCACCGGGCGTCTACGACTGGGAGGAATACGACCGGCAACTCGATCTCGCGGCGAAGAACGGCATCAAAACGGTCATCGCCGAGCTCATCCACGCCGTGCCCGATTGGGCGGTGCGCAAATATGCCCATGCGCTGCAGGTCAATGCCGATGGAACCAGGCTCGGTTCCTATATGGGCGTCTCGGCCGCTACCGGCGGCTTTTCCAACAATGGCGGCGGCGCCGGCGCACTGACGCTCAACTGCCCGGAGGTCAAGGAGGCGGCCGGCCGGTTCCTGACCGCGCTCGCCACCCGCTACAAGGACCATCCGGCGATCTACGGCTACGACGTCTGGAACGAGTGCAACTATTCCGCCGATGTCGATTACAGCAGCTACGCCAAATCGGCCTTCCGGACATGGCTCGAAAAGAAATACGGCACGCTGAAAATGCTTGCCAAGGCCTGGTATCGCTACAGCTATGCGGAATGGGAGGATGTCGAACCGCCGGTCCACATGGCGCCCTATCCGGAATGCATCGACTGGCTGCAGTTCAAGCGCGACAATTTCTACGACCAGATGCAATGGCGCATCGATACGATCCGCGCCGTCGACCAGAAGAATACCATCGCCGCCCATGGCATATCGGGCGCGATCCCCAACATGGCGGCGAACGGCTGCGATGACTGGCTGGCCGCCTCCAAGGTCGAGGTCTACGGTTTCACCTGGATCCAGGCCCGCAAGGGGACGGAAGCCTGGAAGAACTGGTACGGCGTCGATATCAACCGCGCCGCCGCTCGCGGAAAACCCTTCTGGCATGCGGAGCGCCAGGGCGGGCCATTGTGGCTGCAGCCGCAGGTGATCGGCCGCGACAAGGATGACGGCCGCGTCGCCGAGCCTCAGGACATCCGCCTGTGGAGCATGACCTCGTTTGCGGGCGGCGCCCGCGGCGTGCTGAACCTGCGCTGGCGGCCGCTGCTCGACGGCCCGCTTTTTGGTGCCTTCGGCGCCTACGGCATGGACGGTTCCCGCACGGCGCGCTCGAAGATGCAGAGCGACATGGCCAAATGGGCGAACGATCCCGCGCAAGCCGCCCTGTGGGAGGCGAAGCCGGTGCGCGGCGAAATCGGCATTCTGGTCGTTCCCGAGACGCAGGAATGGGATTACCTGCTGAATTACGACCGCAAGGAAAAGCCCTATCCGGAAGCGATGTGGGGCGCCTATCGCGCCTTCCTCGAAAACGGCGTTCAGCCGGACTGGGTGCATATCGATGATATCGATGTCTATGACCGCCTCTATTTCCCCTATCCGATCATGTTCACGACAGAGCAGGCAAAACGCCTCGCAGCCTGGGTGGAAAAGGGCGGCACGCTGATCGCGGAGGCCTGCCCCGGCTATTTCGGCGACCGCGGCCATGTCGGCCAGGTGCAGCCGAACATGGGCCTGGACAAGGTTTTTGGCGCCCGGGAGGATCAGGTCGAGTTCATGCCCGACATCGGCGACCGCATCCATTTCAAGCTGGACGGGCTGAACGTCGACGGCGGCGGCTTCCTGCAATCCTACGTGCCGGCCGGCGGTACCGCGCGCGGCAATTTCGACGATGGACGGCTTGCCGTGGTCGAGAACGCCTACGGCCGGGGCCGCACGCTGCTGATCGGCACCAACCCCTCGGTCGCCTATTACAAGTCTGAGGGCAAGGCGAACGGCGCCCTCTTCGCCGAATTGCTGCGTTGGTCCAACTGCATCCCGCATGCGGCTCTGTCGAACAGGGCGCTGTTCGCCCGCATCCACCGCAGCGAGAAGGGCAGCTTCCTGTGGCTCGTCAACCCTACCCGCTCGGTGCAGGCGACGGAGGTGACGCTGGCCGAGGGACACGGCCGGCTCGCTGCCGGCAAGGCAGTCTGGCCGGTCGGAAATACCCATGACGGCGGCAAGATCGAGGTGCCGGCCCGCGACGTGTTGATCTTGCCGCTCGCGTGACACCGTCCGCCGCCCTCGGACAGAATGTCCCGGGGCGGCACTGAATCCGATTGGTCATCCTCAGCCTCGTAGACGTTCCGAAGCGCTTGCGGTAATGGCAGAAGACAGGAAGACAGTCGGAGAGCGGAATGCCGGAGCGGGATGTCATCGTCGTCGGCGCAGGGTTTACGGGCCTCAGCGCCGCGCTGGAGCTTGTCGATGCAGGGCTCGACGTGCTGCTGCTTGAGGCGCGCGATCGGGTCGGCGGCAAGGTCGAATCCGAGACGCTGTCGGACGGTACCCGCGTCGATACCGGCGGGCAGTTCTTCTGCCGCGACATGGCCGAGCTGATGGCGCTGATCGCCAGAAACGGCAAGACGCCGGTCATGACCCATTACGACGGCGAGATGATCTACCGGCCGGCCGTCCCGCCGCAACAGGGTTTCGCCCGCTGGCAGGGGGTGGATGCGTTGCGCGACCGGATGATCGCCACCGCTCCGGACGACCCCGATCTCGCGAAACTGACGGCCGCCGACTGGGTCGCCCGCCAGCAGGACGTGCCGGGCGACATCAGGAAAAGCTTCCTGCGGCTGATCAAGGGGCTCTGGTGCCGCGCGCCCGAAGAAATCGCCTTTACCTGGCTCGCCTCGAACGACCGGCGCATTACCAATACCTATTCGGAAATGGAAATGTTCCTGCCCGATACGCTGCACGCACTGGCCGACCAGCTCGCGGCCAGGCTTGGCGACCGCCTGCGCCTCGGCACGGCGGTGACCGGCATCGAACATTCCGAAACCGGCGCCACCGTCATCGTCGGTGATGAGCGCCTCCCGGCGAAACGCCTCATCCTGGCGCTACCGCCGGTGATGATCCGCCGGCTTCCGTTTTCGCCCGCTCTTCCCGGGCAGCTGCGGAAGGCGCTTTCCGCCTGGGCACCCGGGCTTTCGATCAAGCTGCAGGCGAGCTACGACAGGCCGTTCTGGCGCGAGCGGGGGCTTTCGGGCGCCGTTATGTGGCACGAGCCCCAGGGCCTCTATGCCTGCGATGCCAGCCGCGGCGACTATGCCGGCCTGATCATCTTCGTCGGCGGCCCGGAGGCGCAGCAATGGCACGAGCGGCCGCGCGAGGAACTCACCGCCTTCATCCGCGAGCAACTGACCGAAGCCTTCGGGCCTGAAGGCGGTAATCCCCGCGATATCCATGTCCGCGATTGGGTCAACGATCCCTGGAGCGGCGGCGCCTATAGCGATGTCGTGATCGATCTCGATGCACGCTATGCGGAGGATATTATCAACGAAGGCGTCCCGCCTATTCATTTCGCATCGTCGGAATTGTCCCCTTCCTATCCGGGCTATGTCGAAGGCGCGATCGTGGCGGGCAGGCTGGCGGCAGGACGGGTCATCGGCGCATTGACGAACAGCCGGTCGAAGATCGGGGGCGAATGACGCCCCTATCGGCCCGAAGGACCCAACGGACAAGCCGCACCTTCGGGCACTCCCCGTTTAATCGCTTTGAATCCTCCAAGCCATGACAATGGCTATTTCCTGTCGACAACATGTGTGCAATTATTCAACCGCATTGGCTCGCGAGACAGGTCGACGATGGCGAAGAACGAACCGGCAGAAACCGACATACCCCGTGCACGCGGCTCAGGAACGCAGAGCGTCTATACGGTTCTGCGCGGAGAAATCCTCGCCATGACCTTGGCGCCGGGCAGCCCTCTCGACGAGGTGCGGCTATCCGAGCGTTTCGGCATGTCGCGCACCCCGATCCGTGAGGCCCTGCTGCGGCTTTCGGCCGATGGCCTCGTCGCCACGCTGCCGAACCGCAACACCATCGTGGCGACGATCGATTTCGCCACGCTGCCCACTTATTTCGACGCGCTGACGCTGATGTATAGGGTCACCACCCGCGGAGCCGCCATGCGCGGGACGCCGCAGGCGATGGGCGAGATCCGCAAGCGCCAGGCGGAGTTTGCCGCCGCCGTCGCCGCCCAGGATGCCTTTGCGATGATCGAGGCGAACCGGGAATTCCACGTGGCGATCGCCGAACTTGCCGGCAACGCCTATTACACCACATTCTTTGCCCGACTGCTCGACGAGGGGAGGCGCATCCTGCGTCTCTATTACCGCACGTTCGACGACCGCTTGCCGCGCCAATATGTCGACGAGCATGAGGAGATGATCGCCGCGATCGAAGCGCGCGACGTCGAGCGCTCCGACAAGCTCGCCATCAAGCATGCCGACCAGATCGTCCGGCAGATCCAGGACTATCTCGCCCGCGATCTCGGCCATCCCATCGACCTTGCCGCGGGCTGAGCCGCAACCTTCCGCATCCGTTTCACAGGACCAGAAATCATGAACTCCCCTTCGATCGACGCCGTGGTTATCGGCTCGGGCATAATTGGCGCGATGTCGGCGCATTACCTGCTGGAGGACGGCCGTTCGGTGCTGATAATCGAACGCGGCGAGGTGGCCAGGGGCGCGAGCAGCGGCAATGCCGGCATTCTCGCCTTTCCTGAGATCATACCGATCGCCGCCCCCGGCATGATGCGGAAGGCACCGAAATGGCTGCTCGATCCGCTGGGACCGCTGAGCCTGCCGCCTTCCTACGCGCTCAACATGGTGCCCTGGCTGTGGCGCCTCTGGCGTGCCAGCGCCCGGCCGGCCTATGAACGCACCGTCCGTGTGCATGCCAGGATGATGCCGATGGCGCGCAGCGAAATGCTGCGCACCGTCGAGCGCGCCGGCCTGCGGGCGATGGTGAAGCAGACCGGCACGCTCGACCTCTACGACAGCGAGGCGAGCCTCAATGCCGCAGGCAACGACTGGCTGGCGAAACGCAAGGCCGGTTTTGAGTTCCAGAAAGTCGGCCGCAGCGAGATCGAGGCTCTGCAACCGGGTCTTGCACCGCAGTTCCAACACGGCGTCTTCACGCCGTCGGGCCTGCAGGTCTCCGATCCCCTGGAATTCACCCAGGCCCTGTTCAGCAATGCCATGTCGCGCGGCGCCTCGCTTAGGATCGGTGAAGCCACCCGTATCGAGCCGACGGCCGACGGCGCCCGTGTTGTGCTGGACGATGGCGCCGTCTTCGAGGCGAAGACCGTGGTGCTGGCAGGCGGCGCCTGGTCGAAAAAGATCGTGACCGGCCTCGGCGACCACGCGCCGCTGGAAACCGAGCGCGGCTACAACACGACGTTGCCGCAGGGCGCCTTTCCGCTGCATCGCCAGCTCTATTTCAACGATCACGGCTTCGTCGTCACGCCGCTCTCCTCCGGTATCCGCGTCGGCGGCGCCGTCGAACTCGGAGGGCTGAACCTGGCTCCGAATTACCGGCGCTCGGAAGCGATGCTGAAAAAGGCGAAAAGCTTCCTGCCGGATCTGAAGACCGACGGGGGCCGGCAATGGATGGGATTTCGTCCCTCAATGCCGGACTGCCTGCCGGTGATCAGCCCGTCAGGCGCCACGCCGGCGGTCATCTACGCCTTCGGCCACGGACATCTCGGCCTCACCCAGTCGGCAGCGACCGGCCGGCTGGTTGCAGATATCGCCGCGCGGCGGACGCCTGCTGTCGATATCCAACCCTACAGCATCAGCCGCTTCCGCTGAGGCAACCGACAGCAAAACATCGATCGGCAGAACATGCCGAATATCTACGAAATACAAACAGGATATAATCCTTGTGAAGCCGAAAGGAACCGGACATGGCCTGGTCTCACTCCGTGCCCAAGATCACCGATGACGAACGCCGGCAGCGCCTTTCGCGGCTGCAGGCATCGCTGGACGAAACGGGAGTGGGCGGCGTTCTTCTCGGCGCCAGCGAAAGCCTGCGCTATTTCACCGGCCTTGTCTGGCACCAGAGCGAACGCCTGCTCGGTGCGCTGGTGACGCGGAAATCAGTGACCTACATCGTACCCGGGTTCGAACAGAGCCGCGTCGAGAGCCTTCCCCATCTGCCGGGCGAAATCGTCGTCTGGCAGGAGGACGAGGCAAGTGCCGCCCTCGTCGCCTCGCTGCTGCCCGCCAATGTCAAACTTGCGCTCGACGACGCGCTGCCGCTGTTCGTCTACCACCAGATCGCCGCCGTCTTCGGCACCGGCCGGCTTGTCGATGGCGGACGGCTGATCCGCGATCTGAGGCTCCGCAAGTCGAAGGCAGAAATCGACCTCATTCAATATGCGATGAACCTGACGCTGGAAGTGCATCGCCGCGCGCATGCCTTCATCAAGCCGGGCGTGCTTGCCTCCGACGTGGTACGCCATATCGACGAACAGCATCGCGCGCTCGGCGCCGAAGGTGGTTCGAGCTTCTGCATCGTCTCGTTCGGGACCGCGACCTCGCTTCCACACGGGGCCGACGGCGACCAGACCTATGCCCCCGGTGACGTGGTGCTGGTCGACACCGGGTGCCGGCTCGACGGTTATCACTCGGATCTCACCCGCACCTATGTGCTGGAGGAGCCGACGCAGGAATTCGCCGTCGCCTGGGCGATCGAGCGCGAGGCGGAACAGGCGGTCTTCGAAGCCGCCCGCCTTGGCGCCACCTGCGGCAGCCTCGACGACGCAGCCCGCAGGGTCCTGGCAAGGCATGGGCTGGGGCCGGACTACGTCCTGCCCGGCCTGCCGCATCGCGCCGGCCATGGGCTCGGCCTCGACATCCACGAGGAACCTTATCTGGTGCGCGGCAATGCGACGGTGCTCGAACCGGGCATGTGTTTCTCCAACGAACCGATGATCGTTTTCCCGGATCGCTTCGGCGTCCGGCTCGAAGACCATATCCAGATGACCGAGACCGGGCCGCAATGGTTCACTCACCCGGCGAAAGGGCCGGCAGAACCCTTCGCATGAGATTTCGGCGGAACCCCGGCCGCCGCGACCCGCGCCTTTGCTGGACAAGACGGCGGCTTGGGGACGCTTTGCCCCTCATCTTCTCCCCGTTCAACGGATAGAAGATAAGGCAGGCGGATATGGCAGCGTTATGCCGTCGCCAAGCCGGGGAAAGCCTTCCGCTTACCGCGATCCGCCCGGCTCGCCGCTCTGGTCCAGGACCCGGCTGAGGCTGAGTGCGGCGATGGTGCAGATCGCGCCGGAAATCAGGTAACCGCCGATGAAGATGATGCCGAAACTGCTGGCGAGGCCGAGCGCCACCAGCGGTGCAAAACCGGCGCCGATCAGCCAGGCAAGATCGGAGGTGAGCGCCGCGCCGGTATAGCGGTAATATTGCCCGAAACGGGACGAGACCGCCCCGGAGGCCTGGCCGAAGGAGAGGCCGAGTATCCCGAAGCCGATGATGATGAAGGCGTCCTGGCCCTTGCCGCCGGCATTGAGCAGGAAGGGTGCCGAGAACGAGAAGATCGCGATGATGACGGCGCCGATCATCAGCTGGCTGCGGCGGCCAATACGGTCGGCGATCAGGCCCGACAGGATGATGCCGACGATGCCGACGGCGGCGCCGATCACCTGCACGAACAGGAATTCCGCTGCCGACTGGCCGCCGTAAAGGGTGACCCAGCTCAGCGGAAAGATCGTCACCAAGTGGAACATTGCGAAGCTCGCCAGCGGCACGAACGCGCCGAGCACCACGTCATGCGCGTGCTTGCTCAGCATTTCGAAGATCGGCCGGGCCTGCAGTTCGTTCGCCTCGAGGGCCGAGCCGAACTCCTTGCTGGCGACGATGCGCAGGCGCGCGAACAGCGCCACGACGTTGATCGCAAACGCCACGAAGAACGGATAGCGCCATCCCCAGGAAATGAAATCCGCTTCCGAGAGGTTGGCGACGAAATAACCGAACAGGATGCTCGCCAGCGCAAAGCCGATCGGCGCGCCGAGCTGCGGGATCATCGCGTACCAGCCGCGCCGATTGGACGGCGCGTTGAGGTTCAGGAGTGACGCGAGCCCATCCCAGGCTCCCCCGAGCGCAAAACCCTGCCCCATGCGGAACAGCGCCAGCAATGCCACGGCCCAGTAGCCGATCGTGTCATAACCTGGCAGGAAGGCGATCGAAGCCGTGGATCCCCCGAGCAGGAAGAGCGCGATCGTCAGCTTCGTGCCGCGCCCGTAGTTGCGGTCGATCCACATGAAGACGAACGATCCGACGGGTCGCGCCATGAAGGCGAGCGGGAAGATCGCGAACGACATCAGGGTCGCGGCGACCGGGCTCGGTGCAAACGGGAAGATAAGCTTGGGGAATACCAGGACGGAGCCCAGCCCATAGACGAAGAAATCGAAGAACTCAGACATGCGACCGATGATCACACCGAGCGCGATACTGCCCGGCGAGATCGGCTTGTCGTCATGAATGCGGCGGGCATCCCTTTCGAGGCCGGACGACGTGGGACCTGCTGACTCGGGATTGACGACCGTGGTCATGAATTCCTCCTGGCGAAAGTTCGCCTTGTCCCCGAAATGTTGATCAACATGCTGCCGAGATCAAGGAACAAGGCTAAAAAAACCTGACATTTGCGACGGCCCATACCGTCTTCTCATCCACGCCCTCTGGTCAGCCGGTCAGGTTGTCCTAGATTTCCCGGTTGGCGGATGTGGAGCCGAGTGTGCAGGTCGTGCAGCAAAACGGCATGGAAGGCCATGCGGTCTTTTGCTGCACTGCGACATCTTGCTGCACTGCGACGAACGGCCCTATTTCAGCCGACGCCGGAACGCGATTACTCCCAACTAGACAAAACGCAAATTCGAGCCCGAGATGACCCCTCAGTTGAAAATCGTCGCACGGTTGTTCGCTCTCCTTGCTCTTATGGGGCTTTCCGGGTGCAATCTGGTCGTCATGTCGCCTTCGGGCGACATCGCAAGGCAGCAAGCCGACCTGATCATCGTCTCCACGGTGCTGATGCTGATCATCATCGTGCCTGTGATCTTCCTCACGCTGTTCTTCGCCTGGCGCTATCGCGGCTCGAACACCAATGCGCCCTACGATCCCGAATGGCACCATTCGACCCGGCTCGAAGTCATCATCTGGTCGGCGCCGCTCGCCATCATCATTGCGCTCGGCGCCGTGACCTGGATCAGCACCCATAAACTGGACCCCTACCGGCCGCTCGACCGGATCGACGCGCAGCGCGCAGTGTCGGCGGAAGTGAAGCCGATCAACGTCGAAGTGGTGGCGCTCGACTGGAAATGGCTGTTCTTCTACCCGGATTACGGCATCGCCACCGTCAACGAGATGGCGGCCCCTGTCGACGTGCCGATCAACTTCAAGATCACCGCCTCGTCGGTCATGAACTCCTTCTACGTACCGGCGCTGGCTGGGATGATCTACGCCATGCCCGGCATGGAAACGAAGCTGCACGCCGTTATCAACAAGCCCGGCGAATACGAGGGCCTCTCCTCGAACTACAGCGGCGACGGCTTTTCGCACATGCGCTTCAAGTTCCATGGCGTCGATCAGGCCGGTTTCGACCAATGGGTGGCCCGCGTGAAGCAGAACGGCACGGCACTCAACCGCGACGCCTATCTCAAGCTCGAGAAGCCGAGCGCCAAGGAGCCGGTGCGTTATTACGCATCCGTCGAGGACGGGCTCTATCGCGCAGTCCTCAACATGTGCGCGACGCCCGGCAAGATGTGCATGGACGAGATGATGCATATCGACATGGCGGGCGGTGCGGGAACCGAAAGCCACGAGAACCGCGCCAGGCTGGAGCACGACAACCGCCATGCGGGCGAAACGGAGCACGGCACGGCCGCCCCTGCCGCCACATTCCCGGCCACCGGCAATCCGGCCCGCAGCCCGGAACCGGCGGAAGGCGTGAACAACCCGCAGCAGCCTGAAGGGCAATCCGGGCAGGCTCCCATGAACCACGACATGAACAATATGCAGGGCGGCGCTTCCGGAAGCGCCCCCGCAACCCCGCAGGGCGGCGCAGCACCGGCGCAGCTCAACAACGACGCCCCGGCAAAGCCCTGAACGAGATCCGGTAGAAACCCATGTTCGGCAACACCACACTTACCCAATTCCTCTTCGGACGGCTTTCGCTGGAAGCCATTCCCTATCACGAGCCCATCCTGGTCGTGACCTTCATGGCGGTCGCAATCGGCGGCCTCGCCGTCCTGGCGCTGATCACCAAGTACAAGCTCTGGGGCTATCTCTGGACCGAGTGGTTCACGAGCGTCGATCACAAGAAGATCGGCATCATGTATATCGTGCTCGCCATCATCATGCTGCTGCGCGGTTTTGCCGATGCGATCATGATGCGCATCCAGCAGGCGATCGCCTTCAACGGAAACGAGGGCTACCTCAACCCGCATCACTACGACCAGATCTTCACCGCCCACGGCGTGATCATGATCTTCTTCGTGGCAATGCCCTTCGTCACCGGTTTCATGAACTACGTGGTGCCGCTGCAGATCGGCGCACGCGACGTTTCCTTCCCCTTCCTCAACAACTTCTCCTTCTGGATGACCACGGCCGGCGCCGTCATCATCATGATGTCGCTCTTCGTTGGCGAGTTCGCCCGCACCGGCTGGCTGGCCTATCCGCCGCTTTCGGGCGCCGATTACAGTCCGGGCGTCGGGGTGGACTATTATATCTGGGGCCTGCAGGTGGCGGGCGTCGGCACGACGCTATCCGGCATCAACCTGATCGCCACGATCGTGAAGATGCGCGCCCCCGGCATGACCTTCATGAAGATGCCGGTCTTCACCTGGACCTCGCTCTGCACCAACGTGCTGATCGTCGCCACCTTCCCGATCCTCACCGCCACGCTCGCGCTGCTGTCGCTCGACCGCTATGTCGGCATGAACTTCTTCACGAACGATCTCGGCGGCAACCCGATGATGTACATCAACCTCATCTGGATCTGGGGTCATCCGGAAGTCTACATCCTCGTGCTGCCGGCCTTCGGCATCTTTTCCGAAGTCGTCGCCACCTTCAGCGGCAAGCGCCTCTTCGGTTATGCCTCGATGGTCTACGCCACCTGCGTGATCATGATCCTTTCCTACATTGTGTGGCTGCACCACTTCTTCACGATGGGCGCGGGCGCGAGCGTAAACGCCTTCTTCGGCATCACGACGATGATCATCTCGATCCCCACCGGCGCGAAGATGTTCAACTGGCTCTTCACCATGTATCGCGGCCGCATCCGCTACGAGCTGCCGATGTACTGGACGATCGGCTTCATGGTGACCTTCGTCATCGGCGGCATGACGGGCGTCATGCTGGCCATCCCGCCGGCCGACTTCGTGCTGCACAACTCGCTCTTCCTGATCGCCCACTTCCACAACGTCATCATCGGCGGCGTGCTGTTCGGGCTCATGGCAGGCCTCGTGTACTGGTGGCCGAAGGCCTTCGGCTACAAGCTCGACAGGTTCTGGGGCCTCATCAGCTTCTGGTGCTGGCAGATCGGCTTCTTCGTCGCCTTCATGCCGCTCTACGTGCTCGGCCTGATGGGTGTCACCCGCCGCGTCAGCCAGTTCGAGGATCCTTCCCTGCAGATATGGTTTGTCATCGCCGCCATCGGCGCTGCAATCATCGCCTGCGGCATCGGAGCCTTCATCATCCAGCTCGTCGTCTCGTTCCTGCGGCGCGACCAGCTGCGCGAGACCTCCGGGGATCCGTGGGACGGGCGCACGCTGGAATGGTCGACCTCCTCGCCGCCGCCGGACTACAACTTCGCCTTCACCCCCGTCGTGCATGATCATGACAGCTGGTACGACATGAAGAGCCGCGGATACGAGCGCCCGCTCGGCGGCTTCAAGCCGATCCACATGCCGAGGAATACCGGTACGGGGATCATCCTCGCGGGTATCAGCATCGTCTTCGCCTTCGCCATGATCTGGTACATCTGGTGGCTGGCGGCGGTATCCTTCATTGCAATGATCGCCACGGCGATCGGCCATACCTTCAACTATAACCGGGATTTCCATATTCCCGCCGAAACCGTGACCGCAACAGAGGACGCGCGCTCGAAGCTGCTCGCGGACCGGACCTGAGATCATGAGCCAGACGCAAGCGCAAACCGACGGCCCGGAAAACGGCAAGCTGCAATTCTACGTCACGGAAGAGCACCATCCGGAAGGCAGCACCATGCTGGGCTTCTGGCTCTATCTGATGAGCGACTGCCTGATTTTTGCCGTGCTCTTCGCCACCCACGGCGTGCTCGGCCGCAACTATGCGGCAGGCCCCTCGCCCGCCGACCTGTTCGACCTGCCGATCGTCGCGATCAACACCGCAATGCTGCTCTTCTCGTCGATCACCTATGGCTTCGCCATGCTGCAGATGGAACGGGGCGCCAAGGCCGAGACGCTGTTCTGGCTCGGCGTGACGGGCATCTTCGGCGTGATTTTCCTCGGGCTGGAACTCTACGAGTTCAACCACCTGATCCACGAAGGTGCCGGGCCGACCCGCTCGGCTTTCCTTTCCTCCTTCTTCACGCTGGTCGGCACCCACGGCCTGCATGTGACCTTCGGCATCATCTGGCTGATCACGCTGATGGTGCAAGTCGGCAGACGCGGCCTGATCGAGGCAAATAAGCGCCGCCTCATGTGCCTTTCGATGTTCTGGCACTTCCTCGACGTCGTCTGGATCGGCGTCTTTTCCTTCGTCTATCTCATGGGAGTCCTCGGATGAGCGCGCACGGCCAAGCCCCATTGCACGAAGATGCCGCAGAGGCCCATCATGGCCACAGCAATGGCCATCAGGCCGGCCACGGCACGCTGAAAGGCTATCTGATCGGCTTTGCCCTGTCGGTGATCCTGACGGCTATTCCCTTCTGGCTCGTCATGGGCGGCGTCTTCGACAGCAAGCTTCTCACCGCCTTCATGGTCATGGGGCTCGCCGTCGTGCAGATCGTCGTGCACATGGTCTACTTCCTGCACATGAACCCGCGCTCAGAAGGCGGCTGGACGATGATGGCGCTGCTGTTCACCCTGGTGCTGGTCGGCATCACGCTTGCCGGTTCGCTCTGGGTCATGCATCATCTCAATACCAACATGATGCCGATGTCGCCGGAGATGATGAAGAACATGCCGTGACGACCCGAAAGGGATGAGCCTCAGAAGGATAAACGCGTTGTCTCTCGACCATCCCTTGATCGGAGAAACGGCGGATGCGGGGCCGACCCGCTCCCAGCTCGTCTTCGCGGGTGCGATGCTGTTCCTGACGCTGATCTTCCTCGGGCTGGGCACCTGGCAGGTGCAGCGGCTCTTTTGGAAACTCGACCTGATCGCCCGCGTCGATGCCAGGGTCACCGCCAGTCCGGTGCCGGCCCCGTCATCGGCAGCCTGGTCCGGCATCAACGCCGAAAACGACGAATACCGTCGCGTCATCGCGACCGGCACCTTTCGCCATGATGCGGAAACGCCGGTCCAGGCCGTGACCGATCTCGGACCCGGCTTCTGGATCCTGACGCCGCTGGAGCAGGCGGATGGAACCACGATCCTGATCAATCGCGGCTTCGTACCGGCGGCCCGCCGCGATCCGGCCGCACGCGCGGATGGAGAGATCGAAGGTCCCGTCAGGATCACCGGCCTTCTCCGGATGAGCGAGCCGGACGGCGCCTTCCTGCGCTCCAACGATCCCGCCGACGGCCGCTGGTATTCGCGCGACGTGGCGGCCATTGCGACAACGAAAGGCATCGAAAAGGCGGCGCCCTATTTCATCGATGCGGACGCGACGCCGATCCCCGGCGGCCTGCCGGTCGGCGGACTGACGGTGATCCGCTTCCGCAACAGCCACCTCGTTTATGCCGCCACCTGGTACCTGCTGGCGGCGATGAGTGCCGCGGCCGCCTACGCCATCCAGCGCCGGCGGCTCGCCTGAAACCGGATCCTGAAACTCGGGCGGGGATTTCCGCTGGATAGCGGGCGTGCAACCTGTTCATCGCGCGCCGAATTTCTCATACTTCGGGAACGGTATTCGCCAGCGCCGCAGGCGGGCCGGCTAAGAGCGGATCAATATCATGCGACAGTTTTTCAATTCAAAATACAAGATCATCTTCACAGCAATACTGTTCATTCTGACATCGATCTTCATGTCGATCTCGGCGACGGGACATGTCAGCGGCAACTATATCGCGATCGTGCTGGTCGGTTTCCTGTTCACGATCCTGTCGCTCTATTCCGCGGTCCGGTCGAAACACGCCGAATACCTGATCATCGGCAGCCTGCTCCTGTCTCTCTCGACCCTGGTCGGCGTCACCGAGGTGCTGACCAAGAAGATCTCCAACATGCAGTACGGGGTGTATTTCTTCGCCTTCCTCGGCTGCGTCGGCCTGCTGTCGCTCGGCCTGATCGCCCGGTATCTGACCAGCGAGGGGTGGAGCGTCAGTTCCGAAAAGACGCGCGAGGCCCTGTCCGTCTGCGCCACGATCCTGGGATTTGTGCTGGCGATCGCCTCGGCCTTCGTGCCGACCTGAAGGTCCGGCATGAACAGGCGACTGAAAAAGATGCCAGGGCGTCGCTGAGCGGCGCCCTGGCGATTTTGTCGATCAGACGAGATCGAAACGGTCGGCGTTCATGACCTTGGTCCAGGCCGCCACGAAGTCCTTGACGAACTTCGTCTTGGCATCGGACTGGCCGTAGACTTCGGCGATGGCGCGAAGCTGCGAGTGCGAACCGAAGATCAGGTCAACGCGGGTGCCGGTCCACTTGGCAGTGCCCGTCTTGCGGTCACTGCCCTGATAGACGCCCTTTTTACCTTCGACCGGAGCCCAGACCGTGCCCATGTCGAGCAGGTTGACGAAGAAGTCGTTCGTCAGGGTTTCCGGCTTGTCGGTGAAGACGCCATGTTCCGGCTGACCGGCCTTCAGCACGCGCAGGCCGCCGATGAGGGCGGTCATTTCCGGTGCCGTCAGCGTCAGCAGCTGGGCGCGGTCGACGAGGGCCTCCTCTGCCTGCATGAACTGCAGCTTGCTGCCGTTGACATAGTTGCGGAAAGCATCGGCACGAGGTTCAAGCGGCGCGAAGGAATGCGCATCCGTCTGCTCCTGCGAAGCGTCCATCCGGCCCGGCGTGAACGGCACGGTGATGTCCTGACCGCCGGCCTTCGCCGCCTTCTCGACGCCGGCGGCGCCGGCAAGCACGATCAGGTCGGCCAGAGAGATCTTCTTGCCCCCGGTCTGGGCAGCGTTGAAGTCCTTCTGGATGCCTTCGAGCACGCCGAGAACCTTGGCGAGCTGCTCCGGCTGATTGGCTTCCCAATCCTTCTGCGGGGCAAGCCGGATACGCGCACCATTGGCACCGCCGCGCTTGTCGGAACCGCGGAAGGTCGAGGCGGAAGCCCAGGCAGTCGAGACCAGTTCCTGGACCGAGAGACCGGTTGCCAGAACCTTGGCCTTCAGGCTGGCGACATCCGCGTCATCGACGAGCGGATGGTCGACGGCCGGGATGACATCCTGCCAGATCAGGTCTTCGGCCGGCACTTCCGGACCGAGGTAGCGGACCTTCGGGCCCATGTCGCGATGGGTCAGCTTGAACCAGGCGCGGGCGAAGGCGTCTGCAAACTGATCCGGGTTTTCGAGGAAGCGGCGCGAGATCTTCTCGTAGATCGGATCGAAACGTAGCGCGAGGTCGGAGGTCAGCATCTTCGGCTTGTGCTTCTTCGCAGGATCGAAAGCGTCCGGGATCGTGTCGCCTGCGCCCTTGGCAACCCACTGCTTGGCACCGGCCGGGCTGGTTTCCAGCTCGTATTCGTAACCGAACAGGTTCCAGAAGAAGTTGTTGCTCCATTTCGTCGGCGTCGTCGTCCAGGTGACTTCCAGGCCGCTGCCGATCGCGTCGCGGCCGACGCCGGAGTTGAACTTGCTCGACCAGCCGAGGCCCTGCGCTTCGAGCTCGCCGCCTTCCGGGTCGATGCCGACAAACGACGGATCACCGGCGCCATGGGTCTTGCCGAAGGTGTGGCCGCCGGCGATCAGCGCGACGGTCTCTTCGTCGTTCATCGCCATGCGGGCGAAGGTTTCGCGGATGTCGCGGGCAGATGCCAGCGGGTCCGGATTGCCGTTCGGGCCTTCCGGATTGACGTAGATGAGGCCCATCTGCACGGCGCCGAGCGGTTCCGCGAGCTGGCGCTCGCCGCTATAGCGCTCGTCGCCGAGCCAGGTGCCTTCCGGACCCCAGTAGAGCTCTTCCGGCTCCCAGACGTCGGCGCGGCCGCCGGCGAAACCGAAGGTCTTGAAACCCATCGATTCGAGTGCGACATTGCCCGTCAGGATCATCAGATCCGCCCAGGAAATCTTGTTGCCGTATTTCTGCTTGATCGGCCACAGCAGGCGGCGGGCCTTGTCGAGGTTGACGTTGTCCGGCCAGCTGTTGAGCGGCGCGAAACGCTGCTGACCCTGGCCTGCGCCACCGCGGCCATCGGTGATGCGGTATGTGCCGGCGCTGTGCCAGGCCATGCGGATGAAGAGGCCGCCGTAGTGACCGAAGTCGGCCGGCCACCAGTCCTGAGAATCGGTCATCAGCGCATGAAGATCCTTCTTCAATGCATCGAGATCGAGCGTCTTGAACTCTTCGGCATAGTTAAAGGCTTCGCCCATCGGATCGGAGCGGACGGAGTGCCCGTGAAGGATCTGGACGTTCAGCTGGTTGGGCCACCAGTCGCGGTTCGATCTGCCGCGAGGCGTGTGGGCGACCGGACATTTGCCGGCGTTTTCGCTAGATTTCGCATCCATGACTTTCTCCTTTAGTGCTTTCATTATCTGCCGTGCAAAAGAGAGCATTTTCCGTGAACCGGATGGTTCAGCGCCGCAAGCTTCGGCCTCGCTTCCCGTCCCGTCGGGTCGAAAGCCCAGCGCGCCCTCCCTCGGATTCTCTTCTTATCGGAAGCCTCTCATAAATTTAAGTTGGATTTACTGATCGTTGCGATAAGCTGAGATTATGAAGAACCTCACACTGAAGCAGCTCCGCTATTTCGAGGCGTTGGCGCGGGATGGCCGCTTCAGGCGCGCGGCCGACGCATGCGCGATCTCCCAACCTGCCTTGTCGATGCAAATCAAGGAACTCGAACAGGAAGTGGGCGGAGACCTCTTCGAGCGGAACGCCCGTGAAGTGAAACTCACCGCTTTCGGCCAGACGTTCGCGCTACGGGTGCGCGACATCCTCCGCGCAGTGGATGAACTGGCGGAACTTGCCCGCGCTTCGCGTGATCCGTTTCTGGCCCGCCTGCGTATCGGCATCATTCCAACGATCGCGCCCTATCTTTTGCCGGCGATCATCAACGATCTGAACAAGACGTTCGAGGGAATAGAAATACAGGTGCGCGAGACGCAAACCGCAAAGCTTGTTCAGGAACTGGCCCAGGGCGAACTGGATCTGGCAATCGTCGCCCTGCCCGTCTCGGCACCGTTCCTGACCGAGATGAAATTGTTCGAGGAGGAGTTCGTGCTGGTCCGGGGGCGCGAGGATGCGGGCAAGCCGGTTCCCGAACGCGAGGCGCTTCGCGAAATGCGCCTGCTTCTTCTTGAGGAAGGCCACTGTTTCCGCGACCAGGCGCTGTCGTTCTGCAAGATAGGAGCGACCCGCCCTCGCGAAGTCATGGAAGGCAGCTCTCTGTCGACGCTGGTGCAGATGGTCAGCGCCGGCATCGGCGTCACCCTGATCCCGGAAATGGCAGTGCCGGTGGAAACGCGCTCGGCGCAGGTTTCGATCTCCCGGTTCCAGGCGCCCCGGCCCTCGCGCACGATCGGAATGATCTGGCGCAATTCGACGCCCCTCGTCACCCAGTTACTGCAGATTTCCGAGGTGGTTCGCGGTTCCGCCGATACCATGCGACGGCACAACACCGCGTAGTCCCGAGGCCGAGACGAAGGCGTTTTTCCAAGCGCCGGCGGCTGGCGTCAAGTCGCCCTGCTTTGAGACTAAAATTCAGAAGAACAGCTTTACCGTTTCTGCTCCCTCAAACCTGCGCCAGGGCACACCGCCCTCCCGGGAAAAAGTGAGCAAGGCCGCCGACATCTCGTTTGCAAGCTGGACGGCACCCGGCCTGCCAGCAGCGAGCGGAACACGTTCGGCCTCCACATTGCCAAAAACGAAGGGCTCGTCGAAGGCATGCGACGAGCCCAGCCGGCCGCCTTCCAAATCCGGGACCCAGGCGAATTCGTAGGCAAACGCTTTTCCTCCTGCTCCCGCGTGAATTTCCGCAGTCTTCTGAGCAGGATCGCGATAGATGGTTGCCGAAAGAAAGCGCTCCTCGAGATCGACGAGATCGGCCGTGGGGTGCGCCTTTTCGAGTTCCGACAGTACCGCCTCCGCTCTGTCGGGAAAGAAACGTGCGACGGTGGAGAGCACACGTGCCCGATCCTTCGGCGCCTGCATGATGCCGAAGGCATACCACATGCGCGCCTCGTCGCGGGTCCAGCCGACGACCATCTGTTTATCGCGGAAGGTTCCCGTGGCAAGACCGTCGAGCGGATGGCGCTTCAGGCTCCGGCCGTCCAGCACGATGCCCAGCGTGCGTCCTCCGGGAGAGTTGCGCTCGCCGAGGTCCGTAGCGATAATTTCTTCCTGCGCGGCAAGAATGCGCTCGACCGGCAGCGCTTGCAGGGCATCGTGATCGCCGCGCCTGATGCCGACGCGGTCCAGAAAATCGCCGGCCATCGAACTTGCGGTCCCTGGATCGATGATGCGGCTTGCCGAACCGCTCATCATCCAGGCGCGCCGGAAAAGGTGGGCGATGTCATCCATCCCGAACAGCGCGCCGATGGTGAAGCCGCCGGACGACAGGCCAACAAGTGTGACGTTGTCCGGATCGCCGCCGAAGGCTCCGATATTCTCCTTGACCCATTCAAGCGCCGCGACGAGATCGAGCATGCCGCGATTGGCGGGCGCCCCGTCGCCCATCACCTCGCCGAGATGCAGGAAACCCAGCGCGCCGGTGCGGAAATTGGGCCGGACGTAGACAATGTCGCCGCGCCGGACGAAACCGAGTTCGTCCTGATAACCGCCATTCACGGACCCCGTCTGGAAACCGCCGCCGAAGACATGCACGATCACCGGGCGTCTGCCGCCATCTGCCGCTGGCGTGAAGACGTTGAGGTTGAGGCAATCCTCGCCGGTCGAGAAACCCGTATTGCGGGGTGTCCATGCAGGGACCGGGCGACGGATCTGGGGCGGCGCGTTGCCGGGCCGTGTCGCGTCGACAAGACCTCTTGCCATGACGGCCTTCGGCGGCTGGAAGCGCAGGGCACCGACCGGCGGTTCGCCATAGGGTATGCCGACAAAGCTCGTCCCGCGTTCGGAAACGATGCCGCGATAGACAGCTTCGCGGCTCGAAATATCGACCGTCCTCATATGGACCCTGCCTTATCTAGGAGATGGCAGGCCGCCTGTTGACCATCGCCGAGCTGGCGCATCACCGGTGCCTCCACGGCACAACGTTCGTGCGCCTGCGGGCAGCGGGTGCGGAAGGCGCAACCGCTCGGCGCAGCATGGGCGCTCGGGATCTCGCCAGCAAGCCGGGTGCGTTTGCCCGATCCCCTGCCCGGCACGGAAGCGAGGAGCGCCTGGGTATAGGGATGCGCCGGCGCGCCATATATCCGCTCGCGCGGGCCCTGTTCCACGATCTCCCCGAGATACATGACGGCGATTTCGTCGCACATGAACTGCACGACCCTGAGGTCATGCGATATGAACAGCATGGTCGTTCCATGCCGTTCCTGCAGATCGCGCAGCAGATTCAGCACCTGCGCCTGCACAGAAACGTCCAGTGCGCTGACCGGCTCATCGGCGACGATCAGTTCCGGGTTGGTGGCGAGCGCACGGGCAATCGCGATCCGCTGCCGCTGTCCGCCGGAGAACTCATGCGGAAACCGATCGAGCGCAGCCGCAGGCAACCCCACTTCGGCAAGCAGGCCGCGTGCCGTCTCGACACGGGAGGCGGGCGTGCCGATGCCGTGGACCATCTGCGGCTCGGTCAGCGTCTCACGCACTGTCATGCGGCCGTTCAGCGAACCGAACGGATCCTGGAAAATCATCTGCATGTGGCGCCGCTCTCGACGCAACTCTTCGGGCCTCATCGCCGACAGATCCCTTCCCCGAAAGCTGATATCGCCGGTCGTCGGCTCGATCAGCCGCAGCACGAGGCGGGCGGTCGTCGACTTGCCGCTGCCGGATTCGCCGACGATGCCGAAGGTCTTGCCCCTGGCGACGGAAAAGGAGACGTTGCGAACGGCCTTGACCGCCTTGAAGGATTTCGAAAGCCCGAGCACTTCGAGCACGGGTGAAGCACCGCTCATCATGCCGGAACCTCCTCGACCGGGTGCCAGCAACGGACGACGGATACGCCGACGGCATCAAGACGGGGGTGGATGCGACATTGTTCGTCCGCACGTTGGCAACGAGGCGCGAACCGACACCCCTCGGGCCATGCGCCCACCGGCGGCACCGTCCCGGGGATCGGGGTCAGGCGATGACGGGCTCCACCATGCGCCGGAATGGCGTCGATCAGCCCGCGAGTATAGGGGTGGTGCGGCGTCTCGATGACAGCGCGGCCCGTCGCCCGCTCCACCACGTCGCCTGCATACATGACCACGGCCCGGTCGCAGAAGTCGCCGACAACTTCGAGGTCGTGGGTGATGAAGAGCATCGCGAGGTCGAGCTCGCGACGCATGTCTTCCAGCAAATCCAGGACTTGCGCCTGGATCGTGACGTCGAGCGCGGTGGTCGGCTCATCGGCAATGATCAGCGACGGTCCGCAGGAAATGGCGAGCGCAATCATGACGCGCTGGCGCATGCCGCCGGAAAGCTCATGGACGTAGCCCTTCAGGATATCCATGGGGCGGGGAATGCCCACCTTCACCAGCAGTTCGACGGCGCGACCCGTCGCTGCCCGCTGGCCGAGCCCGAGATTGTGGCTCAGCGTGTCGGTCATCTGCCGGCCGATCGTCAACGTCGGGTGCAATGCCGTCATCGGCTCCTGAAAGATGAAACCCATGTGTCGACCGCAGAGCTTACGCCGCTCGCGCGGCGAAAGGCCGGAAATGCGTTGCCCGTTCAGCCGGATTTCGCCGGTGATCACCGCGTTGTCGGGTGCGAGCCCCATAACCGCGCTGGCGGTGATCGATTTTCCGCAACCGGATTCGCCGACCAGCGCCACCGCCTCGCCCCGGCCGATCGAGAACGAAATGTCGGTAACGATCGGCAGAAGGCCGCCTTCGTTGCGGAAGGACAGGGACAAGCCCTCGACCTCCAGCACGGGGCCGGTCCCCACGGCGCTGTGCGGCGGGCCAAGCGCTTCCGATGGAACATATGTGTTCATTGATAGCGTATCCGGGGATCGAGGAGCGCGTAGACGATGTCGATTGCAAGATTAAGCACCGCAAGAATCAGCGAAATGGTCAGAACCCCGCCTTCGACCAGCGGATAGTCCCGACGGGCGACTGCCTCCACCAGCATGCGGCCGAGGCCCGGCAGGGCGAAGATGATTTCGATCGCCACGGCGCCGCCCAGCATATGCCCGGCCGCCAGCCCGACGACGGTGATGACCGGAATCGAGGCGGTGCGTAGCGCATAGCTGCCGATCACCTTGCGCTCCGGCAATCCCTGGGCCCGCGCAGTGGTGATATAGGGCTCGTTCAGCACGTCGAGCATGGACGACCGCATCATCCGCGTCATCAGCGCCGACTGGCGCACGCCGAGCGCCAGGGCCGGAAGGAAGATGGTCGCCGCGAAGGCGACGATGCCGGCGGATGGCGGATTGTAGCCCGCAACCGGGAACCAGCGCAGCGTCACCGCAAACAGGAAGATCAGCAGCAGCGCGAACCAGAATTCCGGCACGGAAATACCGAGCACGGCACTGACGATGACACCACGGTCAATCGGCCTGTTGCGGTTCATCGCCGAAACCACGCCGAGCGTCACGCCGATCACGACAGCCAGCGAAAGGCCCACCAGAGCAAGCAGGATGGTGACGCCTGCATATTCCGGGATGATCTTCATGACGGGTTCACGGAAGAAGATCGACTGGCCGAGATTGAGCGTGACGATATCCTTCAGCCAGATGAAGAATTGCACATAGATTGGTTGATCGAGCCCGAGTTCGGCTCTCAGCTCGGCAATCTGGTCGGCGGTCGCCTGGTCACCCAGCATCATGCCGGCGGGGTCGCCCGGCGACAGGCGCAGCAACAGGAACACCAGCATCAGCGGCACGAAGATGGTCGGGAGGATAAGCAGGAACCGTCTGCCGAGATAGGCCAGCATCTAGCGCCTCCTTGCAAGCCGGGGATCGAGCACGTCGCGCAAGGCGTCACCCAGCAGGTTGAGCGAAAGAATGGTCAGCATCAGCGCGAGGCCCGGAAACAGCACGATCCAGGGCGCCTGGCCAATGTAGTTCCGCGCTTCGGTCAGTGCGTTGCCCCAGCTCAGATCCTTGGGGCCGATACCGACGCCGATGAAGCTCAGTCCCGCCTCGCCCAGCACGGCGGCGGAGAAGATGAACGAGGTCTGGACGAGGATCGGCGAACTGACGGCCGGCAGGACGTATCGGGAGAGTATGCGCATCGTCGGCACGCCGACGGCGCGCGCGGCCTCGATCATCTGCAATTCACGGACGACGAGAACCTGTCCGCGGACGATCCGGAGCGATGGCGCGATCAGCACGATAGAAAGCGAAGTGATGACCGTGGTGACGCTCGGCCCCATGATGCCGGCGGCAGCCGTTGCCAGCACGATGCCGGGGAAAGCCATCATACCGTCGACGAAGCGCATCAGGACGACGTCCACCTTGCGATAGAAGCCGGAAATCACGCCGAGCACGATCGCCACGGACATTGAAACGAGCGTGACGACGAGACCGACGAGCAGCGACGTCCGCGAGCCGTGCAGCACCATCTTGAACATGTCGCGGCCGAGGTTGTCGGTGCCGAACAGATGTTCCAGGCCCGGCGGGGTGAACCGCTGGGCTGGGCTGACGCGCATCGGGTTGCCTGGTGCGATCACCGGAGCGAGAAACGCGCCCAGTACCAAGACCACCAGTACGACAATCGAAAAGACCGCCGCGGGATTGCGGATCAGTCTTTGCCATAGCGGCCGGTGGCTGGAGACGAAGGTTGCTTCCTCTCCAGCGGACGGGCTCTCGGACAGGCTTTGCTCGATCGTGCTCATCCTCACTTCGCCGGAGGCGGCGCCACGTTGTAGAAGTCGTCCGAGCGGGCCGGAATCCGCTGCGGATTGCCGACACCCTTGCGCATGCCGTACATGTTGGACTCGGTCCCGTATTTGATGAACGGGAACTGATCATAGGCAAGCGCGTGGATTTTCTCGAAGATCGCCTTGCGCTCCTTCGGATCGATCGTCGTCGCTATCTGCTTCATCAGCCCGGTCTTTTCCGGATTGTCCCAGAAGCCGGGATAGGTCGGGTTGAGATAGGCAATCGAGGTCGGATCGACATAGGTGGGCAGGAAGCTGGAGAAGGCATCCATCTGCGCAGCATTGGCACGGGCCTGGATGTAATTCGCCATCGGCGACTGGACGATATCCACCTTGATGCCGAACTCCTCGAGCTGCTGGCTGGCGGTAATCGCCGTCAGATAGTGCTTCTGATACTGTTCGCTTGCCACCAGCCAGCGGATCGGCTGACCCTTGTAGTTGGATTTGGCGAGATATTCCTTGACCTTGGCCGCATTCGGCTTGCCGAACCCGTCCGGAACACCGGCCTTCGTATACCAGAATGAGTTCGGATCGGGGATCCAGCTCGGATCGAGCGTGTAGAAATCCTTCTTGCCGACCGACGCCTGCATGATCGGCTCCATCTCCAGCGCATGATAGATGGCGCGGCGCAGGTTGACGTCGGCGGCGACGCCTTCCTTGGTGTTGAACACGACCGTCAGCGACTGGTTGTTCGGCACCACGACCGGCTCCGTGCCGGAATTGTTCTTGAGCGCGTCGAAGAAGTCGGACGGCAGTTCGCGGGCTATATCGATCTGCCCGGTGATCAGCGCATCCCGGCGCACGGAGGGCTCCGGCATCAGACGCAGATTAATCTCGTCGGCATAGGCGTATTTTGCACCGGACATGGCCGATGCGGGTTCCTTGCGGCTCTGGTAGTCGGACCAGCGGGTGAGTTTGGCGCCCTGGTCGGGTTGATAGCTGGTCAGCGTATAAGGGCCGGTGCAATCAAGCCCCTTGGTGCCGACGGTGGCGGACGCGCCCTCCAGGGACTTGGCCGACATGATCGCCGACTGCGCTCCGGCCAACAGGCCCGGCAGGATCGGGCTGGGGCTCGTCAGTTCGAATTCGACGGTTTTGTCGTCCACCGCCTTGATCGACTTGGTCGTCGCCTTCAGCGATGCGCCAATGCCCGCGGATTCACGGAAGCGGTTGAGCGACGCGACGACGTCGGCCGCGGTCAGCCCAGCGCCGGAATGGAACTTCAGCCCCGAGCGGAGCGCGACGGTGAGCTTCAGCCCGTCATCGCTGTATTTGAACGAGTCCGCCAGCATCGGCTGGGGGGTCCATTTTTCATCCAGCCCGAACAGACCTTCGCAGACGATATAGGACGTACCCCAGTTCACCCCGAATGTCGTGACCACCGGGTCCGGTGATGGCGCCATCTGCGAAATCCCGATGCGCAGGTTGCCGCCGCGCTTCAATTCCTGCGCGCCGACGGGCGCGGCGATCATCGCTGCCGCGGAAATGCCGGCAAGCAAGGCCGGCAAAAGCGTCAGGGTCCTCTTCTTATTCATTGTCCACTCCTCCCATGACTGGATCAAGATTTGGCGTATCCGACCGGATGGCCGTATCGGATGGCATGATATGCGGCGGAAGCTCGACCGGCAGGTCGAGCACGAGGAAAGACAGGGTCTTTCCGTGCGTATCGAGGCTGAGGCTGGAATTGACTCCGCCTTCCAGGGCATCGTCTATGACGAAATTGAGCGCCTGCAGCTTTGGCAGTTCGTAACGCACGACGCGCGTAACGCCCCGGTGGGCGAAGAGTGCCGCGATGGAAGCTTCCGTCACCTGTTCAAGCAGGATCGGCCAGAATTCCGGCCGGTAGGCGATGACATTGACGTTCAGCCGGTTGCCCTTGTCGCCAGCGCGGCCGTGGGCGATCGCATGCAGCGGTACGGTGATGCGGTTCCGTGTCACGGCGCCTCTCCGATAAAGGAATGAGACACGGAAACAAGCGAGCGGGGAACGAGATGCGAGACCGTACGCACGCGGGGACGCACGTTCTGGCGGACTCCGCCGCCACCCGCCGGACCGCAGCAATAAAGCGCGTTGACTTCCTGAACGGCGGCCTCAACGGCGGCGACTTCGCCACCAAAGGCGAAACGGACGCGATAGTCTCCGTCATTTTTACCGCGAAATTCTGCAAACAGCGTGCCGCCGTCATCGTCAAAAACGCTGGTCGTTCCAATCACGTCGGCTCGCGACGTGACATCAAGCGCACGTTTGGCGATCCGTTCACGGATGATCGTGACCGCGAGCCGCGCGCGTTGGAAAGCGTTCGGCCCGGCATAGGAAATCTCCGCCTCGCCCAGCCAGTCGCCGTAATAACCGACCGTTGCCTTCAGCGTCGCCGGTGCCGCATGGCCGCGAGCACCCGTCACCCTGACCCGGTCGCGCCCGACGGCAACGACTTCGACCTCGGTCAGGTCGAGTGTCACGTCCGGCGTCAGATAGGCCGCGGGATCGTGGATTTCGTAAAGGAGTTGCTCCTTGACCGTGCGGGTATCGATGCAGCCGCCGGTGCCGTCCGCTTTGGTCAGCACGAAAGTGCCGTCTGCCTCCACCTCTGCGATCGGAAAGCCGATATTGGCGGGATCCGGCACGTCTTTATAGCCCGGATCGGCGAAGAAGCCGCCCGAGACCTGCGATCCGCATTCGAGCAGATGTCCGGCGAGCGTGCCCGCCGCCATCAGATCGAGGTCGCTCCAGTCCCAGCCAAAGTGAGCCACAAGCGGCCCGAGCGCCAGCGCCGGGTCGGCCACGCGGCCCGTCACGACCACCTGGGCGCCGGCGCGGATCGCTTCGGCGATCGGACGCGCTCCGATATAGGCATTGACGGCAATGATATCACCCGACGGCGCCGGCAGATGGCGATCGCCTTCCCAGCGTTCGGTCGCATCGATATCCACCCGTCCGACCAGGTCGTCGCCCTCGACTACTGCGACACGGACGCCGGGAAGGCCTTGCCCCTCGGCGATCGCAAGGATGGCGTCAGCCGCGGCCCGGGGATTGGCGCAGCCGAAATTGCCGACGATGACGATGCGATTTTCGACGCAGGTCTTCAGGATCGGCGGCAGGAACTGTTCGAGCAGCGGCTCGTAGCCGGCCTTCGGGTTGCGACGCTTGGCGATCTGGCCAAGCGCCAGCGTCCGCTCGCCGATCGTTTCGAAAATGATCGCGCCCCCCTCGCCTGCGGCGGCGATCGCCTCCACGACCGGCTGCGCCGCGTCGATACGGTCTCCCGAAAATCCTGCTCCGCTGCCGATACGATACACGCAATTTCCTCCGTCGAAAATTTCGTAGGTAAAATTATCGATAATGTCAACGATGATTGTTTTGAGCTTCAAGATAGGCTAATGGTTTTCGAGTAGGGCGGTGTGCGAGAGTCGCGATTAAATGGATGAAACTGCAGAGAAAAGCGGCAGCTGGGAAGCGGTCTACAAAGACCTGCAGCGCAAGATCATCTCGGGCGCCTGCCGGCCGCGGGAGCGGCTGATCGAGGACGAAATCATGGCCCGCACCGGCGCGACGCGGCATGGCGTGCGGCGGGCATTCGACGAGTTGGAGAAGGTTGGCCTCCTCATTCGCCAGCCGAACAAGGGCGTCCAGGTTCGGGATTATTCCATTCGCGAGGTCGAGGAGCTTTATGAAATTCGAGAATGCCTCGAAACCCAGGCGGCGCGGCATTTTTCAAAGCCGGCAGAACCGCAGTTCATAACGTTCCTCACCAGTATCGCCGAGAAACATCGCGACGCCTCTCGGGCCATGCGCTTCTCGGAAGTGTTTACCCTCAACAACGCGTTCCATGAAGCGCTCTACCAGCAGGCCGGCAACAAGCGGCTGGCGGAAGCGATCCAGCATTATACATTTTCGACACACCCAATCCGCACGCGCGCGTTTCCCAGCGAAGAGATGCGCGAGGTCGCGATCAAGGAGCATTTCGAGATGGTCGATGCGATCCGCGACGGTGATGGAAGCCGCCTGGAGGAGATAATTCGCGCGCATATATCGCGGCCAAAGGAATTTTATCTACGTGCTACCAATTTCGAAGCCTCTCTCGAGGAGGAGTTGGGAAACGGAATGATCAGCCCGGTATCAAGCACGCGGCTCCAAGGCTAGTGAATGTCAGCCTATCCGTTTTTCAACGGATCCGGACCGAAGATCCGTCAATGCACCCCTGCCCAGCCTCCGCTAGAGCGTTGTGGGCCGAGAATCGTTGCAAGCCATGCCCACTTTGCTAAAGCCGTTTCATCCAGACTTCAGCTTCGATGGGATGGATGATGCCCTGTTGGCACCGGATCTCACCATCCGCCCGGTTCCGCGGCGTCACCATCAGATATAAGGAATAAAGCCACCATGAATATCGGCGAACTCTACGATCGGAGCATCGCGAGCACCTACGACCGTGACGAACGGGGCCTGCTTTCGGGGGGCCGAGATCTCGCGTTTCGGCAGATCGAAAAATTCGTGCCTGCGGATGAGGTCAGGAATATCCTCGATCTGGCTGTGGGAACCGGGCAATCGCTTGTCGCGATGCAGACCCTTTTTCCGCACGCCGCGCTTCATGGCATAGACCTGTCGGAGGAAATGCTGAGCATCGCCAAAACCAAGCTCACCTTCCATTCCATCCATGACGACGTGGCCAATACCGATCGGCACTTTGCGCAGAACAGCATGAACCTGTTGCTCATGCATTTTCTGACAACATTCGTTGACGGCGAAGAGGTTCTGAAGCGCACCGCGAAATTTCTGCAGCCCAACGGCTATTACTCGATCGTCAGCAGCACGTTCGAAGCTTTCCCTCGCATATATTCGCTGGCGCGGATGTTGTTCTCGGAGGAATTCATCCGGGAGAAAAATCCGGCACCTGCCAGCACCGAAACCATCCTTTCCTTCTGTGCCAATGCCGGGCTCGAGATTGTCTCGGTGGAGCGTTTCACGAAGAAGGTCAGCTTTGCGGATTTCGAAGACTTCTACAGTTTCGGGATGAGTTCCGGCTTTTTTACCCATGTCCTCTCCGAACTTGACGAAGCTCAAGTTGCAGGATTAGCCAGCATGGAAGGGGTATTTCCGCTGGAAGACGAATATTGTGCATCCGTCGTATTGGCACGCCGCCCACGGTGAACGACGGCTCTGTAAATGACCATGCGTAACTAGTGATCGGCCGTCGGCTCGTTGGTGAACGACAGCCTTTCCTTCCAGAAGGTGCCACTTGTCATTTTTGCGTATCCGAGATTGTAGATGGCGCGCATGTAATTGGTGTTGAACGGGTCGGTCACGTCGTATTTGACCGCCGCGTCAATCGAGGCGATGCGAAGCCGAATGTGGTTCCGCTGGGCGTAGGCGTAGGTCGCCAGCAAGGCGCTGCGGGTCTGTGCCTTGATCAGGGTCGAACTCGCTCTTGCCATCACGACGAGGGTGTTGTTCCTCGGCGTGGCGAATTCGGGCATCAGAGCGTTGTTGATGATGACGTACATGTTGATCTTCAATCCCTTGGGCCACGACGGCTTGTCGTCGCTGGCCATCCAGCCTTCCGGGATCGTCAGCATCTGTGACATCGACCCTCCGTCCGAGTGCATTTCCTCGAAGACCTCCCCGCCTGACCGGACCTTGATGAGGACGGCCGGATAAAGGCCGGGCATGCTTGCGGAGGCGATGATGACATCCTGGAACAGTTTCAATGCGTCGGCCTGGCCGCTGTCGGCGATGGCGCCCATGTTCCAGATCACCGCCCGCTGGGAATCGAGATTGGTTGTCAGCACGAACAGACGCCGCCCTTTCCTGTGCTCCAGGGCGATTTTCCCGAGCACCTCGCTGGTCAGGTATTTTTCCACCATGCGCCGAAGCGGCTCCTGTTTCAGCAGGCTCGGGCCGAGAAGTCCCTTGGGAAGGAAGTCCGCGTCAACCAGCTCCTTGGCGACGCCGCTGGTGTAGAGATCCACCAGCTTCTGATCAAAGGATGACCCGAGGAAAGCGTAGGGAGCGATGAGCGCCCCGGTGCTGACACCACTGACGATATCGAATTGCGGCCGCTGTCCCGCATCGGACCAGGCCTTCAAGGCGCCGACACTGAAGGAGCCGGCCCCGCCGCCACCTGAAAGCGCCAGGTAATTGATCTCTCCCGCTCCCGGCATGGGCAGCCAGGCGCGCTCGTTGGGCAGGTTGCGGCTTGAGTCCGCGTACATGCGCACGCCCTGAAATCCGTCGACCGTGGCGCTTGCCGCTGCCTGCGGTCCATACATCGTCCGGCTCGGAGCGATACAGCCCGATAAAAAGATCAGCAGGATAAGGGTCACAAATCGAAACATCGGAATCGTCTTTTCGGGCTGGTCGGCCCGCGCGCACCGGATCCAACGGCTCGCTCCATGCAGGACGACGCCTGGTTTCTTCGGCACGTCTCCCGAGTATCAATAGGGATTCTCGATTGATTTGGATTTTGAGTTGTTAAGACATGTTGCCCAACCGACCGATGGCCGCCGCACTTCGGAAGAAACCGTGACGCTGGGGAAGAGGGGCCGTTCGCCCGATGGCCGATTTACAAATCTAAACAATATGCCCGGTGACTTTCGGTCGGCATCTGAGACAATAGGAAAATTCAACTCGGTGCAGGATAATCCACGAAACAATGAGCATGATGGCACTCTCCAAGCTTGTCGCATCGGAAACGACTTCGCGCATCCTTGTCGTCGAGGACGACCGGGAAATCGCGGCGATGATCATTGACCTGCTGGCCGAGAACGGTTTCGAGGCCGCCATGGCCGGTTCTTCGGTCGAGATGGACGTCCTGCTTCGCAGGAAGGAGTTCGACCTTGTCGTCCTCGATGCCATGCTCCCGGGCGAGGACGGCTTCAGCATCTGCCGCCGCCTGCGGGCTTCTTCCACAATCCCGATCGTCATGCTCACTGCGCTGGGCGATGACATCAACCGCATCGTCGGCATCGAGCTCGGAGCGGACGACTACATCACCAAGCCCTTTCATCCGCGCGAACTGATGGCACGGATCAAGGCATTGCTTCGGCGCGCCTCGTACGGAGTGGAGCAGCCGTCCGCGCCGACGGCAATGCGGTTCGCCGGCTGGCACATCGATCCGGTACTCCGGCAACTTGTTTCACCGGACGGCGTGCATGTCTCGATGACCACCGCGGAATTCGATATTCTTCTGGCATTCTGCCAGAACCCCGGCCAGATATTGACGAGGGAAAAGCTTCTGGGCCTCACCCATGCGGGTCTCGCCGGCCCCGTCCATAGAAGCATCGACGTCCATGTGAGCCGCGTCCGCCAGAAGATAGAACCGAACATCAAGGAACCGACGCTGATAAAGACGGTGCGCCTCGGAGGCTATATGTTCACCCCGAAGGTCGAGGCCTGCTGATGTTGAAGCGCTTGAGGGTCGGATCGATCAGGCGTCAGATCGCGGCCCTCGCCATCGGCCCCGTCATCGCCCTCGTGCTGATCGGCACGATCGCCGAATACCTTCTTGCGGACGATTTCGAGAGCGTTTCCTACGCCAAGACGACGGCGCTGAAGATCGAAATGGTCATCGATCAGGTTCGTGTTTCGCGCTCCAGGGAAGAGGAACGCGCGATACTCGAAGTGGTGTCGCGAACCGGTCTTCGAGTGGAAGAGGTCTCTCCGGACGAGCTTCTGCAGCCGGAAGGCAGCGCGCTCCCGATCGACGACGTTCGGGAAATGATCCGGAAGAACCTGCCGGCATCCTTTGTGACCCGCTATCGCGACGCGACCGCGTTCGGACAGCTCCGTAACGTGCTGGTCGTGGGCATCGGCGAAGGCCGGGCTTTGTCGTTTCAGCCGTTGCCACCGCCGCCGGACACATGGATCAACGACTATCTGGTCAGCATCGTGCTCCAGCTCATGGGTCTGGTCCTGCCCGTTATCCTGCTGTCGCTTTATGCCGCGAGCATGATTTCGGCTCCCTTGAGGAGATTTTCGCAAGCGGCGGAAAAACTCAGACCGGATGACGGACCCGACCGTCCCTTCGACGAAAAAGGGGCGACCGAAATCCGGACACTGGCAAAATCCCTGAACGACATGCGCAGCCGCGTTCGCGAGATGATCGACGACCGGACGCGCATGCTGAGGGCCATCAGCCACGATTTGCGCACCCCCCTGACACGACTGCGGCTGCGGGTGGAGCGCTCCGACCAGCCCGAACTCAAGGAGGCGATCCAGCGGGACATCGACATCCTGGGCGGCATGATCAATGACGTGCTGAGCTATCTGAGCAAGGACATGGCATCCGAAAAGCGTGTGAAGGCCGACCTTCCCAGTCTGCTGGAAACGGTCTGCTCCGATTTCGGCGATATGGGCTTCCGCGTGACCTATTCGGGAGAGGAGCGCTACGCTTATCGATGCAGGCCAAGGTCGCTGGCACGCGCCGTCGCCAATCTCGTCGAGAACAGCACGAAATTCGCCAACGAGATCAAGGTTGAGTTTTCCGCGTCCGATGGCGGCGGGGTGCGGATAAGCGTCTCGGACGACGGCCCCGGCGTTCCGGCCAATCTTCGCACGCGGCTGCTCGATCCGTTCTTCAAGATCGAGCAGTCCCGCTCTCCGAACGATCGCAGCGGTTTCGGCCTCGGCCTGTCGATCGTCAATGACATCGTGCGGGCCCACGGCGGCACCCTGGAATTGTCGAACCGGGTTCCGCAGGGACTTGTCGTGACGATCAACCTGCCAGCCGACGAGGACGTCGCGCCTCCGGCAAACGCTCCCATGGCGAAACATTTCTTAACATCTCAAAACTGAAGTCAACGCCGGCCTCTGGAATTGTGCAATCGCGAACCCCGCGCGCCGCGGGGATTGTCGATCTCTTTCAGGAGCCAATTTTGATGTCGTTGACTCAATTCAGTATTCATAGCCGTCTGCGGCGTCTTACCTGGGCGGTGGGCTTGGTGACCCTCGTCTATCCCTTCGCGTACGCCCAGGCCGCCGACTTCGCCCAGAGCGACGCTGCGGCCGAGCCGCCGCAGGCGGCCAGTTTCGACAAGGGACGTTTCAGCGGCGTGCGGCAAAAACTCTCGGACTGGGAGGTCATCGTCGGTGTCGGCGCAATATACGGGCCGAAGTTCGAGGGTTCCGACGAGATGGAGGTCATGCCGGTGCCGCTTATCTCCGGCAAGATCGGGCGTGTGAACCTTGAGCCGCTGGGAATCAGCGTTGATCTCATCGATACCAATGGCTTCAAGCTCGCAGCCAAAGGCGGCTATGAATTCGGCCGCGACGAAGACGACTCCCGGCACCTGAGAGGCCTCGGGGATATCGACGGGAGTGCCGTTCTCGGAGCCAAGCTATCCTATGAGACCGGACCGCTGGAGCTCTATGCCTCCATCGACAAGTCGATTGGCGGCAGCGATGGCCTTCTTGGCACGGTCGGCGCGAATGTCTCGCATCACTACGACCGCTTCATCTTTGGCGCCGGCGCTTCCGCGACCTTTGCGGACGACAACCACATGAAAAGCTATTTCGGCGTCACCGCGGCCCAATCGGCTCGTTCCGGGTTGAGGCAATACGACGCCGGCGCAGGCCTGAAACGCGTCGATCTGGAGGCATCCGTCACCTACATGGCATCGGAGCACTGGCTTATTCGCGCCCAGGGCGGGGTCGGTTTCCTGACCGGCGACGCAAAAGACAGCCCCATTGTCCAGAACGATGTCCAGCCTTCGGCGATGCTGATCGTCGGGTACAAGTTCTAACGGTACCAACGAGTGAACATCCGGTCGCTCCCACCCCAGACGGCCGGATGTTTGCATGACACATGCGGGGAAAGGACCGGACTTCCCGCAAGGAAGCATCCTCTCATACGGCGTCTCAGTCGCCGTATGGTCGAGTCTTTTTTGCAAGCCGGTGTGTCAAATGCGTGTTCCGGATGCCGCCCATGACGCGCCACAGGACTTAACGCAAGTCAATCGAACTTGACCCTGTTCGACTGTCGATCCGGTAGATTTCCAGAGGCGGAGATTTCGCCGGTCGGGACCGACACTTCGGCGGCTTGACCCTCCCCCATTTGAATTCATCACCAGGGACGCTTTATCGATGAGCACGAAACCGATCCTAATTGCACTCGCCCTGACGATGAGCGTCCTCAACCCCGTTTCGTCTGGCGCAACGCAGGACAAGGCGGCGGCCCTGACCGTCAGCCTCGCAAAGCCGGCCGAACGCGTCTGGCCCCGCACCATTCCCGCAAGCGGCTGGTTGAAACCCTGGCACGAAGCCGTCGTCGCCGCGGAAGTCGGCGGCATTCGTGTCACCGACGTCCTTGTCGATATCGGATCGGTCGTGTCGAAGGGACAGCCATTGGTGCGTTTTGCAAATGAAAGCGTCGGGGCCGAATTGCGCAAGGAAGAGGCTTTGCTCGCGAGCGCCCGCGCTGATCTTGCCAAAGCAAAGGCAAACGCCGATCGAGCCCGCAGGGTGCAACCGAGCGGCGCTCTCTCCGACGAAAAAGTCAACGAATACGTGATCGCCGAGGAAACCGCGCTCGCGGCGGTCGACTCCGCCGGGGCTTCGGTGCAAAGCACGAGGATTAAACTCAGCCAGACGGTGGTCGTCGCAGCGGACGACGGGGTGATCACTTCCCGCACCGCCCAGCTGGGTGCAGTCGTCGCCTCCGGTGCCGAACTGTTCCGTCTCGTGCGTCAGCAGCGCGTGGAGTGGCAGGCGGAGATTCCCGCGCGGTATCTGCCGCTCGTTGCAGAAGGCCTGACCGCGGCGGTCGACGGTCCCGAAGGCCGCCCGCTTAAGGGGAAAGTCCGGCTCGTCGGACCGACCGTGAGTACGGACACCGGACGCGCACTCGTTTACGTCGCCCTTCCCGCAGGAACGAAGTCGCCCGTCGGCCTCTATGTCACAGGCAGGATCGAGCTCGAGAGTACGGTCGCCCTGACCGTACCGGAATCGGCGCTCGTCATGCGGGATGGCCTGAGCTACGTCTTTACCGTGGGTGCGGATAGTCGCGTTGAGCGCGTTCGGGTCGAGACGGGCCGCCGCAACGGGCGAGAGGTCGAAATCGTTTCGGGCCTTGCCGGCGTGACCGGCGTCGTCGCGAATGGCAGCGCGTTCCTCTCCGACAAAGCCCTTGTGAGACTGGAAGGCGCGGCGCTCGCCCAGGCAGGCGGAGCGGCAAAATGAATATTTCTGCCTGGTCAATCCGCAATCCCGTCCCCTCCATCCTGCTCTTCATCCTGCTCACCGTCGGTGGAATTCTCGCGTTCGACCGCCTGTCGGTCCAGAATTTCCCTGACATGGACCTGCCGACCATCCGGATCGATGCCACCCTCGAAGGTGCTGCACCAAGCCAGCTTGAGACGGAGGTGGCCCGCAGGATCGAGGACAGACTGGCTTCTTTAAGCCTGCTCGATCACATCACGACGACGATCAGGGACGGCTCGGTGTCGATGAGCGTCTCCTTCGAGCTGGAAAAAGACGGCGCAGAGGCGCTGAACGAAGTGCGAAACGCGGTCGATGGCGCGAGCGGCGACCTCCCACCGGAGATGCAGCGGCCGAGCGTCACGCGATCGACGGTCGAGGAATCGGCGCTGATAACCTACGCCGTCCGGTCCGACCATATGGACGAAACGGAGCTCTCCTGGTTCGTCGATAACGATATGACGAAAGCGCTGCTTTCCGTATCGGGCGTCGGCGAGGTTAGCCGTGTTGGCGGTGTCGATCGCGAGGTGCATGTCGATCTCGATCCGCGGTTGATCAACTCGTTGAACCTCAGTGCAGGATCGGTATCTTCTCTTTTGAAGGCCGTGCAGTCCGACTCTTCCGGAGGACGGGGCGAGATCGGAGGCAGCAGGCAGGCGATCCGGACGCTGGGAGCCGTATCCTCTGTGGAGGAACTGAAGCATACGGCTATCCCGCTTCCCGGCGGAGCCGTAATGCGGCTGGAGGAGATTGCTACGGTCAGCGACAGCTTCGCCGACCGCACCTCGATGGCCTATGTCGATGGCGAGCGGGTCGTCGCCGTGCAGGTCAAGCGTTCCAACGGATTCTCGGACCTCGGCGTCGCGGCAGGTCTCGAAGATGCGGTCAAGAATTTCGCCGCGGCCTATCCCGAGATCGAAATCGTCAAGGCATACAGCACGACCGGTCCGATCGAAGACAACTATGCCGGGTCGATGCACCTCCTCTACGAAGGCGCCATCCTTGCAGTTGTCGTCGTGCTGCTGTTTCTGCGTGACTGGCAGGCGACTTTCCTTGCCGCGATCGCGCTGCCGATGTCGGTGATCCCGACCTTTCTGGTCATGTACATGCTGGATTTCAGCCTGAACACCGTGACGTTGCTCGCATTGTCCCTTGTCGTCGGAATTCTCGTCGACGATGCCATCGTCGAGATCGAGAACATCGCCCGCCATCTGCAGATGGGAAAAACGCCGATGCAGGCCGCGCTCGAGGCAGCGGACGAGATCGGCCTCGCCGTCGTGGCAACAACCCTCACGCTGGTAGCGGTCTTCCTGCCCACCGCGTTCATGAGCGGCATTGCCGGCCTGATATTCCGGCAGTTTGGCATAACCGCTGCGGTCGCCGTCCTCGCATCCCTCCTCGTCGCGCGACTTCTGACCCCGATGATGGCCGCCTACATGATGAAACGCCACCCGGCGGAGCCGAGGGACGGGATAGTCATGCGTGCCTATCTCGCGCTTGCAGGAACATGTCTTCGCCATCGGACGCTGACGATGATCGGCGTTTGCCTTTTCTTCGGGCTTTCGCTCTCCATCGTTCCGATGCTGAGCTCCGCCTTTCTCCCGCCGTCCGACGACGGGCAGGCCCAGGTCAAACTGACGCTTCCGCCCGGAAGCACAATCGAGGACACAAATGCTGCCACGCGCCGAGCGATCGAAATCGTGTCGGACCTTCCGGATGTCACCCAGGTCTTCTCCGTCGTTGGAAGCTTTTCGACAGGTGCGGAAGGTCCGGATGATGCTGCTGCAGCAAAGTCCGGGACGACGGTCGCCTCCCTCGTTGTCGATCTGAAGAAACTCGGCGACCGTGACCGCAAGCAGTCCCAAATAGAGAACGACATCCGCCAAGCTCTCGCCGTTCTTCCCGGCCTGAGGGTGGAGGTCGGATCCGGTGGCAACGGCACAACCCTTCAGCTCTCGCTGATCAGCGACGACACCGCGGCCCTGGACCGGGCAGCGCTCGCTCTCGAGGAACAACTGCGGACCCTGCGAGGCATCGGGGCGGTGACGTCCAATGCGTCCCTGCAGACACCCGAAGTACAGATCGTCCCGGATCGCGACCGAGCGGCGGCGCTCGGGGTAACTCCAGAAGCCATGGCCCAGGCGGTCAGGGTTGCCACGAATGGCGACTACGCCCTTTCGCTTGCCAAGCTCAATCTCCCTCAGCGGCAGATACCCATCCGCGTACGGCTCGATCCCGAATACAGAGCCTCATTGGAGGACATCGCGAATGTCCGCGTTTCCGGCGCAAGAGGAAGCGTCGCCCTCGGATCGGTCGCGGAAATCCGGATGGGCGGAGGACCGGCTGAAATCAGCCGTATAGACCGTTCGCGCAACATCATGCTGGCCGTTGAACTCAACGGGCGAATACTTGGCGAGGTGTTCAGCGAGGTACAGGCACTGCCGGCCGCGAAAAACCTCCCACCCAATATCAGGCTCATCCAGCAGGGGGAACTGGAGCAGACCGCCGACCTTTTCGGTGGGTTCGCGATCGCCATGGGGATCGGTGTCTTCTGCATCTATGCGGTTCTGGTCCTGCTGTTCCACGACTTTCTCCAGCCGATCACGATCCTCATGGCGCTTCCCTTATCGCTGGGGGGAGCCCTGCTCCCTCTTGTCCTGACCGGGACCAGCTTCTCCATGCCCGTCGTCATCGGCCTTCTCATGCTGATGGGCGTGGTGACGAAGAACTCGATTCTCCTGGTTGAATATGCCATCGCCTCGCGACGTGCCGGGTTTTCGCGGTTCGACGCGCTCATGGACGCCTGCCACAAGCGTGCGCGTCCGATCGTGATGACCACCATTGCCATGGGCTGCGGCATGCTGCCCGTCGCCCTTGCGCTGAGCGGCGGCGATCCGAGCTTCCGTCAGCCGATGGCCATCGTCGTCATCGGCGGGTTGCTGACCTCGACCGTCCTCAGCCTCGTCGTCATCCCGGTCATATTTACCTTGGTCGACGACTTCCTCGATCTCCTGCTGCGCATCGGCAAGGCGAGACCATCAACGCTCACGCACCGCAACACCACTTAACAACAATAAACACCGCTTCACACGCCGACCGTCTAGTTCTCCTGACTGATTTTTTCAGGAGAATTCCAATGGTCACGATCGTCTGCATGAAATGGGGAGGCGAGTTCACCGCGCGGCACGTGAACGCCCTTTACGCCGGCGTGGTGCGCAACATGGAGGAAACATTCGACTTCGTCTGCTTGACGGATGACGGGAAGGACCTCGCTCCCGGCATCGTGGTGCGCCCGATCCCCGATTGCGGCCTGCCTGAACGTGCGTGGCGGCGCGGATGTTGGCCGAAACTCGGCGTCTTTGCCCGGGACCTCTTCCCCTTCGCAGATGTCGTGCTGTTTCTGGATCTGGATGTGATGGTGCAACACTCGCTGGCGCCTTTCATCGATCTGGTACGTCGGCGCCGCCATCTCGTCATCCAGCGGGAATGGAACCCCGATCTTTGGGGATTGTTGCCGCAGCCGCTCAGGCCGGATCGGGGCGCCCAGTCGTCCGTGTTTGGCTTCTGCCCCGGGACGATCGAGGACATCTATGGCGACTTCGCCAGGGACCCGCTCGCGGTCATCGAGACCTTCAGGAACGACCAGACCTACCTGACACATCGGGTGAAGCAAAGGAGTTACTGGCCGGCCGGGTTCTGCGTCAGCTTCAAGAGAAGCTGCACCAAATATTTCCCGATCAACCTTTTGCTGCCGACCATCCGCCAGCCGAGGAAAGCGAGGATCATCGTCTTTCACGGCAAGCCTCGTCCCTGGGAAACCCTGGTTGAAAAGGGGCAGCGCTGGGGCTCCAGCAGGCGCTTCGGCATCGGCCCCGTGCCATGGATCGCGCGGTATTTCAGCCAGGCTGACGTGATGCTCTCGATCATCCAGGCGGGCCCGAGCAATGAAGACCGGGTGAAGGGCTTTACGAACCTTAGACCGGTGACTGCGGGCAACCAACGGCACTCCACCGCTGCGCCCGGCAGCCCTCCACTGTTTGCGGACCCTCCGGTCGGCGATGCGCGGAACTGAAATCATGGAGGCTAAAAGCCCGCACGCTCGCCCCGTCCCGCGTATCCTTCTCTACATTCCCTACACCAAGTTCGCTTCGAAACTCGCCGAGACCCTCGCCGAACACGCTTTCGCCGTGGCGACCTCGGCCGACCGAAGCCAATTGGCGGCAGCACTCGGGTCTGACCGATACGACGCAATCGTCACAGGCACAGCGCATGTGGGTGAGGTCAGGGCGATATCGATAAACCCGATCATCAACTACGAGGTGTTCGTCCACAAGCATCCCATGGACCCCGAAATGCCGGACGGAAATCGAAGTTACTTTGACGTCGACGATTTCATCAGTCGCATCCGCTTCCATGTCAGATGAACGGTTTTGCCGTCAGGAAAGCGGTTGGGTTTCACGCAACAAGGCCTGAGGATAATCGGTCAAAGGCAATTTTCATCATCTTGAACGGTGCGCTCCAAACTGGACGAGAGCTTTCGAGGCCGCAGCATCGACCTCTTCCGAGAGGCGCGAGCGCGCCCGGGTTCGTCAAGCGTCGCCGGATCAAACAGTTCCTTTGCTCCCGCCCGCTTGTACAAGAGGCCCGGGCCGGCCTAACGTCATCTCGAATCCATGCAGACGAGGGATGCCCCGTGACTCCGTCCAAATCGACAGCCCAGCAACGGCCGCGCTCCCTCGAAGCCCGGATCTACGCAATCTATTCCTCGCTCTCGCCCGCCGAAAAGCGGCTTGCCGACATCCTGCTGCAGTACCAGATGGACCTGCCGAGCTACACGGCCGGTGAGCTTGCGGAGAAGGCGCAGGTGTCGAAAGCGACCGCGGCACGGCTGATCCGCTCGCTCGGTTATGCGACCTATCCCGATGCCAAGCGGCAGATCCGGGCCGACCAGCACTGGGGCTCGCCGCGGGCCGGCCTGGAAGACCCCGATCGCGCGCCGTCAGGCAAGGTCTCGCTGAGCAGCACCGTCCAGATGGACATCGACAATATCCGAACCACTGCCGAAAGCCTGTCCGAAACCACGCTCCACGAGGTCAGCCAGGCGATCGTCGGCGCCCGCCGGCTGTGGATCATGGGGCTGCGCAGCGGTTACGGCCTGGCACTTCAGGCCGCCCATTATTTCACGCTGATGAAGAACGACGTGCAGGTCATCCCCGTCGGCGGGGGAAGCTACTCCCACGAGATCGCCTCCATTGCGAAGGGCGACGTGGTGCTCGTCATCGCATTCCGGCGGCGCCCCAGACTGTTGCCGACGATCATCAAGGAGGCACGCACAGCGGGCGCGATAACGGTGCTGATCACCGATCTCAGCGCCGCGGCGAGCGCCAAGGCCGCCAACCATGTGCTACGCTGCCGCTGCCAGTCGCCCTCGCCCTTCAATTCGTTCGTCGCTGCCGTCACCATCATCAACTATCTGGCCTGGAGCGTGTCGACGGCGATGGGGGAGGAAAGCCTCGCCCGGTTCGAAAAGATCGACAGGCTGGTGAAGCTGCTCGACGACGTATCGACGCCTCAGACCAATATCGGCCGATAGCTGCGGGTCAGGAAAATTTCTCGAGCACGTGCAGACGCGTTGGCGGTGCCCACACGCCGGACTTGGAAGTGGTCAACCCGCACCTGACCAGAGTTTCGGCAAGACCGACGGCCGCCGATACGCCATCAACCACCGGAATGCCGTGCGCGCGCTGCAGGTCGAGCGCAAATTCCGCCATGCCGGCGCAGCCGAGCGAAACGCCCTCGGCCCCCATGGCCAGCCCCTGGCGGATGAAGTCCGAGATCCGCTCGAACGCTCCGCTTTGCGGATTTTCCAGCTCGAGCACCGGAATGTCGGTCGCAAAGACCCGGCGGCAGCGATGGCCGAAACCGTAGCGGTGGATATTGTCCTCGATGACCGGCGCGGAGCGGGAAAGCGTCGTCACCACGCAGAAGCTATGCGCCACGAGGCTGACGGCGTGGAACGAGGCCTCGCCTATCCCGATCACCGGCCTGGTCGCAATCGCCCTTGCGGCATCCAGCCCGGTATCGTCAAAACACGCGATGATATGGGCGTCGGCGCCGTCGCGTTCGGCGGCGGCGATTTCCTTGAGGAGGCCAGGCACCGATAATGCTCCGTCAAAGGGACCTTCGATCGCTTCCGGACCGGTTCCCGGCTGTCGGCCGATGATTTCGGTATCACGGCCGGCGACGGCGCCCGCCGCCGTCGCGATGCGCTGCGTCATCGACGCGGTCGTGTTTGGATTGATGACGGCAATGCGCATCGTCTTTGATACTCCTCGGATCAACCTGGGTCAGACGCCGGCAAAGGCCGCCGTCGGGCGGGTGTCGATGAGATCTCCGTAGGCGATGGGCGCCTTGGTGAGATGACCATCGGCAATACCCCGCTGCCAGCGTGCATAGGCATCGGGGTCGATCCGCGGCGTCGTCCACATGTCATTGGCCCGATAGATGTCGGTCAACCTGACGAGCAGGTCCGGCGAAAATTTCGGGAACGTCCCCGCGAGGAAGTCGCGGTAACCCTCCGCGTCATTTGCCAGGATCCACGCCATGCCGCGACCAAGCGCCCTTGAGAACCGGGCCTGAGTGTCCAGCCGGACATCGTCGCTCTCGCCCTCGGCATAATAGACGCTCCACGGCACGTTGCCGCCCGTGACGGGGAGTTCGGCCACCACATGGACGTCCGTCTTCGATGCGAGCGTGACGGCGGAGGGATAATCGATCACCAGATAATCGCCCATGCCGCCCACGAAGAGATCGGACAACATCTTGCCGTCGAGATCCTGGACGAAATTGACCGCCCGCGGGTCGACGCCGTTTTCGCGCAGCAAAAGCTTGGTGAAGAGGCCAACGCTGGCACCGTTGCTACCCTTCATCGAAATCGTCTTGCCGGGCACGGCCTGCCAGTCGAAATCCCCGCGCTGTTCGCGGCCGAGGATGGCGAGCGGGGCGCGGGCGGCGATCTGCGCGAAAGGCGTGTAACGCTTGCCACGGCCATGGAACATCGACGGGACCCAGATGCCGCCCAGCGCGGCGTCGGCCTTGGCGGAACCGATGTCGCTGAGCACGAGATCCCAGGGAGAAGGAACGCTTGCGGTGACGCCGAGCCCCTCCTCCTCGAAGAACCCCTGCCAGACGGCGACGTATTCGGGAAGGTAGTTGAGGCTGTGCCCGGTCGCCGAAACGTGGAAAGTCTGCATGATGTTCACTCCTGGCCCGGGAAAATGCGGTCGCCGCTATCGATGTCGAACCACAGGACGTCGCCCGCCTGATAATCCAGCGAACAAAGCTCGCCGATCCTGACCTTCGGATTGCCCGAGACCCTAACGAACACCAGATCGTGTTCCAGCAACCGCTGATCGTTGTTTTCCTCGCCGGTCATCAGCCGGCAACCGATCACCGTCTCGGCGCCCAGGCGTTCGACCACCGCCACCTGTGCGGGCAGACGCCCCTCCCCGGCTGGATGAAGGGTAAGCTTTTCCGGCCTGACGCCGAACGTCATGTGCCGTCTCGAAGGAAGCGGCGCCGCATGATCGACCGCGAGCTTGCCCGAAAGCTGAAGAGCGTCGTTGCCGACCGAAGCCGGAATGAGGTTCATCGGAGGCGACCCCACGAAACGCGCGACGAAGGTATTGGCGGGGTGATCGTAGATCTCATCCGGCGTATCGACCTGCTGGACGATGCCCTTGTTCATCACGATGATCCGGGTAGCCATCGTCATGGCTTCGACCTGGTCATGCGTCACATAAACGAAGGTCTTGCCGACCTTGTGATGCAGAGCCGAGATTTCGGAACGCATCTGCGTGCGCAGCTTGGCATCCAGATTGGAAAGCGGCTCGTCGAGCAGGTAGAGGTCCGGATTGCGTACCAGCGCGCGGGCGAGCGCGACGCGCTGGCGCTGCCCGCCCGACAGGCTTGCGGGGCGCCTGTCGAGCAGGGGCTCGAGCTCCAGCTGGCGGGCGATGCCGAGCGTCCGCTCGGCGATATCCGCCCGCTTCATCAGCCGATGGCGGGCGACGATGTTGACGATCGGCAGATGATACCATTTGCGGAACGCGTCCATCACCAGCGGAAACGCGATATTCTCGCGGACCGTCATATGCGGGTAGAGCGCATAGGTCTGGAAGACGAAGGCGACGCCGCGCTTTTTCGGCTCCCAATCGTTGGCGACGGATCCGTCGAACAGCAGGTCACCGGAGGTAATGTCGCTGAGGCCGGCGATCATGCGCAGCAGCGTGGACTTTCCGCAGCCGGAGGGGCCGAGCAGGACCAGGAATTCGCCGTCATGGATATCGGCGTTGAAGGCGTTGATCACGGTGTGATCGCCGAAGGTCTTGGAGACTTTATTGAACGTCAAGGCGGGCATGGATTATCCCTTTACGGCGCCAGCCGTCAGACCGGCCACGATCTTGCGCTGGATAAGAAGGAAAAAGACGATGGCGGGCGTGCTGAAGACCAGGGCCGCGCCAAGCACGGCGGACATCGGCGTTTCATATTGCCCGACGAAGGAGGCGAGACCGACGCTGGCCGGCCACAGGGTCCGGTCCATGAGAAATGTCGAGGCAAACAGGAACTCGTTCCAGCCGGCGAAGAAGGACACCACCGCCGCCGCCGCGATGCTCGGCATGATCAGCGGCAGGATGATCATGGTCAGCACGCTGAACCGCGGGCAATTGTCGATGATCGCGGACTCCTCGATCTCGTAGGGCACGGCATCCATCGCCCCCTTGAGGACGAAACACGCCACCGGCAGCGAGAACCCGACATTCGCCAGGATCAGGCCCCAGAGACTGTTCAAGAGGCCGAACGTGATGAACATCGCATAGAGCGGAACCAGGATCAGCGCTTCGGGAACGACCTGCGTCATGAACAGCAGAAAACCGACGAGGCCGCGCCCATGGAACTTGAAGCGGCTGAGCGCGTAACCGGCAAGCGCGCCGAGCGTCAGGCTCAGTACGGTGCCGCCCGAGGCGATCAGCAGCGTGTTGAACAGCCAGCGGCCGATCGGAACATTGCCGAGTTCGGTCACCAGATCCGGCAGGTGCTGCAGTTGCGGCCAGGCCACCTGGCCGGTTCCATAAAGCTGGGAATTGACGTTGAGCGCGGTTGCCGCCATCCAGTAGACCGGAAAGCCGGCGAGCACGACCAGAATTCCGATCAGCGTATATCGCAGCGCCTTCACGGCGAGTTTTCGGGGTGTCATCATCGAGACATCCTCTTCATGCGGCGTTGTTCGGCGGTGTAGTGGATGGCAGCCACCATCAGCGCCAGCGCGAGACCGACCGCGCCGTAAGCGCTCGCCATTCCCAGCTCATGCCCCTCGAACGCGGTCTGGCGGAGCTTGACGACGAGGGTGCTGGTCGAGCCCAGCGGACCGCCGCCGGTCAGCAGGTAGATGATGTCGAAGCGGCGGATGGACCAGACGGCGACCAAAAGGGCCGCGAGCTGGATCGATGGACGGATATGCGGCAGGGTGACGGCACGGAAGGTGCTGATCCCATCGGCACCATCGATCCTCGCGGCCTCGCGCACCTCCTGCGGCACCGATTGAAGAGCCGCCAGCACAACTAGCATCACGAACGGCGCGACCTGCCAGACGGTAACCGCGAGGACCGAACCGAGCGCGTAGTCGGTGCTGGTCAGCCACGAGAAGCGGCCGAGGCCGAGCAGTTCGGTGATGCGATTGAACACGCCCGATCGTTCATTATACATCCAAAGCCAGATCAGCGAGGCCGCAACGCCCGGCACGGCCCAGCCGAACAGCAGGATGGCCCGCGCGACCGCCCGTCCCTTGAAGGGACGATCGATGGCAAGTGCTGCGACGACGCCGAGCGCTACCCCGATGATGACCGTCAGAACCGTGTAGACCAGGGTCGCCTTCAGGGAGACGTAGAAGGCCGGATCCTCGATCAGCCGCTCGTAGTTGCCGAGGCCGATGAATCGGCCCCGGTTGGGATTGACGATCCGGGTGTTGGTCAGGCTCATGTACATCTGCCGCGACAGCGGCCAGAACATGAAGACCATCAGGTAGATCATGGGCGGAAGAATGAAGGCATAGGGCAACAGCTTGACCAGGCCGCTCCTGCTTCTCAGGCCACTCGCGCTCACATCGGTCTCCCCTTCAATGCGCGTTTCTTAGAACTGCTTGTCGATCGCCGACTGGGCTTCGGCAAGCGCCGTCTTCGGATCGGCATTCGCAAGGATGACCTTTTCGACGGCCTGCATCACGAAACGCATGATCTGCGCCGTTTCGACCTCATATCCCTTGATCAGCGTGCTGCGGGAGGTTTCGGCGAGCTTGACGAAGGTCGGCGCCCAGGGATTGGCCTTGGAATAGGCTTCACTGACCGGGACATCGGTCGCAAGCGCATCCGGACCCGACGCCTCACGCAGGGCCTGCTGGCCGGCGGGGCCGATCAGCCATTTGACGAAGGCGATCGCCTCCTTCTGATGTTTGCTGTGCGAGCTCACGCCGACGAAGATCTGCTGATGCGCACCGGGGTTCTTGAACGGCATCGGAGCAGCATAAAGATCGCCGGACTGAAGGGCGCCGCCGGAGGCGATATTGAGCGTGCCGCCGGAATTGTCGATCGAGAAGGCCGCGTGCTTCTCCTTGAAGCGCGTTCGCTGGGTCGGGAAGCTGTCCCCGACCGGAATGATGCCGGCGTCATACATCTTCTTGAAAGCCGTGATAGCGGCGACGGCTTCCGGCGTGTTGATCGTCAACTTGCCGTTCGCATCGACCCAGTTGACGCCGTAGCCATAGGCCCAGCTCTGGAAATCCATGAACCAGCCCGAAAAATCGTTGATCTGGTGACGGGCGGTAAAGCCGATCACACCTGGAGTTGCGGCGGATGCAGCCTTGGCGGAGGCAATGAGCTCATCCACCGTCGTCGGCACCTTCGCATTGGCGGCATCGATCAGCGGCTTGTTGTAGATCAGGGCATAAACGGCGCGCTGCCAGGCGACGCCGAGGCGCTTGCCGTCGACCACGCCGTTTTCATTGCTCTTGTTCAGCTTGGCGCCCTCGGCTGCAGCCGAGAGGTCGACGAGGAAGCCTGCATCCGCGATCGCGTAGAACAGGCCTTCCTGCATCATAGCCACATCCGGCCCCTGGCCTGCGCCCATCTCGGTCGTCAGCTTGTCGGCGAATTCCGCGGACGGAATGGCTTCCTGCTCGAGCGTGATGTTCGGATTGGCTTCCTGGTACTTGCTGACCGCTGCCCAGAGGTTCTTGCCGCGCAAGGCATCAAGCCATTGGGAATTGGCCAGTTTCAGCGTGACCTTCTCGCTCGATTGGGCACGAGTTTCGCCTGCACCGAGCCCGACGGTCAATGCAAGCGCCGCAATGGCTGCCGTAGCCAGCAGTTTTCGGCGGCGAATCTTATCAAACATATCTGTTCTCCATCTGGGTTTTTATTTGGCGGTTTCTTATTGGCATTCACGGATATGGCAGTGCGTCAGCGGTCCGCTTTCACACGATGCACTGCAAGCGGGGTGTGGTGGCTGAGATTTTCGGCCCCCGTATCGGTGACAAGATAGCAGTCGCCGACATTGCAGCCGGCGACTTCGGGCTCGAGCCATTGCGAGTGAAGGACAAAGGTCATGCCTTCTTCGAGCTTGTCGTGGTTGTTCGACTGGATGTTGTAGTTGTTGAACTTCACCATCGAGACGGAATGCCCGACATTGGGATTGTGAGGACCGAGCGTCGCCGGATAGACATGCATCAGCTTGCGGCCCTGGCGCTCCCAATCTTCATCCACGACATGCTTGCGCGGGATCAGACGCGGCTTGCCGTCGTCTTCGGACACCCAGTTGTAGGGCATTGTCCGACTGTCAGGAGACGAAAGGTAGCCTCGGGCGATGTAGGGTTCGAAGGAAGCGTTAGCGAGGTCGGAAATGATTGCACCGGGCCTGATCAGAGCCGCTGCTTTCTGAACACCCTCGGTGCACATCTGCAGCACGTCTTCCTGCTTGTCGGTAATGTCACCGACCGCGATCATGCGGGCGATCTGGGCCGTGTAGCCCTGATAGATCACTGCGGAAATGTAGAGATTAATGATGTCGCCGTTGCGCACCACGTGACCGTAAGGCTTGCCGCAATGGGTGCCGTACTGGTTGATGCCGATCTGGTAGCCGTCTCCGCTCTCGCCGCCTCGCGCCATCTGGGCATAGGTGAAGGCGGCATAGATTTCATAATCGGTCACGCCAGGTTTGATGACGTGATATGCGGCCTCGATGCCGATACTGGCCAGCTGTGCTGCCGCCCGCACCACCGCCTGTTCGCGCTTGGAACGCACCTTCTGCATGCGGTCGATGATCGCACTTGCCTGCGCGAACGAGCTCTTCGGCAAACGTTTGCCGAGACCGCTCCAGTAGCCGGCGGACGTCGCATCGCCGATCAGGCCGATCTGCGACGACGCAAAACCCTCGCGCTCCAGAAAGGAACCGACCGCCTCGACGACCTTGTCGACCGTCTTGCCCGGACGATTGTAGGTCTCGCGGCCCCAGGTACCGACCTGCCAGATGTCCTCGACCAGCACCGCCTCGCCAGCCGGCGGCAGCAGCACGGAGCTGCTGAAGATGGAAAACAGCGTCAGCGGCTTGTCTTCATCGGTCGGAACCACCAGCACGCCTTCGCGCGCCCAGTCGCAGATATAGCGAAGGTACGAATTGGAAACGCGGTAGGAACCGATGGAATCCGCATGGATCAGCATGACGTCATGCCCTGCGACCGTTGCCTCGCGCCGGATGCGACGCAGCCTGTCGACGAATTCGCTTTCCGGAAGCGGGCCGACCGGCTCGAACTCGAAACTCGGGCGGAAACCGTCCAGCAGACGCTCGAAGCGCACGTCACGGTGCTGAATGGGGTGGCTTGGACGAGCTTGGGCGGTCATTGGGCTTCTCATTTAGCAGATACCGATAGACCTAGATTATCTCTGAAAATTAATTTGCATAGTCCATCGGACGATCATTTGACGACCGAATTGCCACTAAAACGGGCATTTGAAAAAATGGGGCAGATTCACGCTCGAAAGGAATCAGGCACGTACACCGGGTGCAGATCGTTTCCCCCAGTCGATCAATGAGATCCGCGGCTTTCGAGCCTGGGGCAAAGGCAAAAAAAGCATCTTCGCCTGTGAAAAATCGGCACCGGCAGGTAACGCGGGCGCCCATCGTTTAGTCACCGCGGATGCTCGCCGTGACGATTTGACGATCCCGGTGCATGAAAAAAACTTTCCATATTGCTGCGCGATCGGCGTGACTGGAGGGGCCTGGGCCGAACGGCGGTTTGCCGTTCCGCGCCAAGGCGTCAGTTGTGCTCGGTGATGCTGGACGGCCTGGACAAGCCCATTGATGACGTTGACGATCTTTTCAGCCACGGATCATGGGCACCATGTACAGTGTTGCCGGAATTGAACCGCGTAGGTGAAAAAAATGCGCCGCGGTATGACCTCAAGGCCAATTCGGTGTTTGTGACCACGCTCTCATCCGGGATATCGGCTGAGAGGGCCTTTCGCTTTTGGCGGCTTTCCGAAAGTCTGGACGATGAAGCTGATCTGCGTTTGGAGATCCGCTTCGATATCCTGCTCGTCGGCCATTCGTTGTTCGACCAGGACCGGATGCACGAATGAAATCATGCAGGCGAGAACGGCGCGTGCCGCCTGGGAGGGATCGCCGATCTGCAGTTCAGCCGTTGCCTGCGCATCCCGGATGACCGTCTCGAGTATCGAGGTCAATTCATCGGAAAACTGGCTGACGACCGGCCAGTTCTCCATTGCGGCCGCCGCGAACAGCGCGTGCACGTTCCTGTCGCTGTGTATCCACCGCCGGCACTGCCGATGAGCGGTTTCGAGGATCAATGCAAGCCGACTGTGAGCCGTTGCGTCCTTCTGGGCGATTTCGCGGACAATTTTGACGGTCTGGGCTGCAAATCGCACATAGAGATGCTGATCAACCGAGGCTCGCGTGGGGAAGAACCGGTAGATATTTGCCCTGCTGATGCCGAGATCGTCGGCGATATCCGCCAGCGTCATCTTGCGGTGGCCGATGTGGCGGAGGAGCTTCTCCGCCACATCCAGGATCTTTTCCCGAGCCAGGTCGGTTTCGACATCGTCTATCGCTGGAGACGACGCCTCCGTCATGTTTTTCATCGGGTTACCCTTCAAGTGCACAACAACATGGCGCTCGAGCCTTATTCTGCAGCCAGCCGCAATGGCAGTTCCGGTTCCTCCGCGTGATCGCTGGGATGCTCCTCGTCTTCTGTCGGCTTGATCCGGAACCAGGCCGCATAAAGTGCGGGGAGGAACAACAGGATCATCAGGGTGCCGACGGCGGTGCCGCCGATCAGCGTGTAGGCCATCGAACCCCAGAAGACCGAGTGGGTCAGCGGAATGAAGGCGAGAACAGCTGCCAGCGCCGTCAGGATAACCGGACGGGTTCGTTGCACGGTCGCTTCGATGACGGCGTGATAGTCGTCCAGACCTGCCGCCTGGTTCTCCTTGATTTGCTCCGTCAGAATGAGCGTGTTGCGCATCAGTATCCCGGCGAGGCCAATCAGACCGAGAATGGCGTTGAAGCCGAAGGGCTGATGGAAGAGGAGCAGTGCCGGCACCACGCCGGCAAGGCCGAGCGGAGCCGTCAACATGACCATGGTCATGGTCGAAAGGCTGCGAACCTGGAGGACGATGACAATCAGCATCGCGGCAATCATCAAGGGGAAGATCTTGACGAGTGCGACGTTCGCCTTGAGCGACTCCTCGATATTGCCGCCCATTTCGATCCGGTAGCCGACAGGCAGCGATGCGATCAAGGGCTGCAGGGCGTGCATGACCGCCTGGGACACTTCGGGCGGCTGTGTCGCCTCATTGATATCCGACCGGATAGTGATGACCGGGGTGCGGTCGCGGCGCTTCATGATCGGCTCTTCGAAGCTGACCTCCGAATGACCGATCTGATCGAGCGGAATTGCCCGACCATCGCGGCTGATGAGCGAGAAGTCCGACAACCTCGAAGGGTCGAGGCGATTTTCGCCGCCGCTGCGCGCCACGACCGGGACATTGCGGATGTTCTCGCGAACCTGCGTGATCGGGACGCCGCTCAGCAGCAGCTGCAGCTGTTGCCCGGCTTCCGCGGGTGACAGGCCAATGAGGTTCAGCCTCTCCTGATCCGGGATGAAGCGGACGACAGGCGTGCGGTTACCCCAGTCGCGGTTTGCCTGGCGCACATCCGGTACCGTCTTCATGATCGCAAGGGCTTGTTCCGAGATCTGATAGAGCTTCTCGGGATCAGGTCCCTTGATGCGAAACTCGACGGGAAACGGAGTGTAGGGCCCGAATACAAGCTGCGTGACCCGGACCGATGCCTCCGGCGCGAGACCGTCGGCAATTGCCGCACGCAAGCGATGCTTGAGCGTTTCACGGCCCTCGGCATCAGGCGTGAGGGCAACGATCTTGGCGAATGCCGGATCCGGCAGTTCAGGGGCCATCGCAAAGAAGAAGCGCGGCGCGCCCTGCCCGATATAGCTGGTAACGATCTTCGATTCGGGTTGCGCCTGCAGCCAGCGCTCGACCTTTTCGACCGTAGCGGTGGTGGTCTCAATGCTCGTGCCTTCGGGCAGGCGCACCTCGACCAGGACTTCGGGACGGTCGGACGTGGGGAAGAACTGCTGCTTCACGCCGCCCATGCCCACGACGGAAATGCCCATCACCACCACGACGATGGCGCAGGTCATGAACTTGTGCCGGACAGCGAATTTGATCACCGAACGAAGGCGCTGATAGTTCGGCGTCCCGTAGATGGCGCCATGCCCGCCGCTGACAGGCTTGATGTCGGGCAACATCTTGACGCCAAGATAGGGCGTGAACACGACCGCGATGATCCAGGATACAACCAGGGCGAAACCGACGACCCAGAAGATGTTGCCGGCATACTCACCGGCCGTCGATTTGGCAAAGCCTACCGGCATCAGGCCGATGATGGTGACGAGCGTGCCCGAGAGCATGGGGGCCGCGGTATGGCTCCACGCATAGGCGGCCGCCTTGATCCGGTCCATGCCCTCTTCCATCTTCACCACCATCACCTCGATGGCGATGATGGCGTCATCGACGAGAAGGCCGAGCGCCAGGATGAGCGCGCCAAGCGTGATACGGTCGAAGAAGCGGCCGGTTTCGAGCATGATCAGGAAGACCACGGCGAGCGTGAGCGGCACGGCAAGCGCAACAACGATGCCGACGCGCCAGCCCAGAGCAATCAGGCTGACGAACAGCACGACGCCGAGCGCCATGGCGAACTTCATCATGAATTCGCCGACGGCTTCCTGGATGTTGACGGCCTGGTCGCTGACCTTTGCCAAGGTTATGCCAAGAGGCAGCGACTGGGCGATCGTCGCCGATCTTTCCTCGAGCGCCTTGCCGAGTTCGAGACCGTTCCAACCCGACTGCATCACGGCAGCAAGCATGATGGCAGGCTCGCCCTCATGACGGATGACATAGGTCGCTGGATCCTGGTAGCCGCGACGGATATCGGCGAAATCGGAGAGTTTCAGCGTTCGCCCACCTGCGACGATCGGGGTATCGGCGATTGCCTGGATATTATTGTAGGCGCCGTCAAAACGGATAAAGACCTGCGGGCCGCGGGTATCTATGGAGCCGGCGGGTGTAACGGTGTTCTGGTTCTGAAGGGCGGACGCGATATCCTGCGCCGAGACGCCAAGCGTGGCGAGCTTGGCGAAAGAGAATTCGACGAAGATCTGTTCGGGCTGCTCGCCGAGAATGTTTATCTTCTTCACGCCCGGCACATGCAGAAGGTCCTGCCGGATCGTTTCCGCCTGGCGAACGAGATCGCGCATCGGCATGCCCTTGGCTTTCAGGGCATAGAGGGCGAAGCTGACGTCGGAATATTCGTCATTCACGAAAGGACCGAAGACACCGCGCGGCAGGTTTCTTGCCTCGTCGCCAAGTTTCTTGCGTGCCTGGTAAAACTCTCCCTCGACCGCACTCGCCGGCGTATCGTCCCGAAGGGTCACGGTCAGGAACGCGTAGCCCGGACGTGTCGTCGTCTCCACCCTGTCGTACCAGGTGAGTTCCTGAATGCGTTTCTCGAGCGGTTCCGCGACGAGATCCTGCATCTCCCGCGCGGTTGCACCCGGCCAGACGCTCGTGACGGTCATCGTCTTGATGGTGAAAGACGGGTCTTCCGCGCGTCCGAGGCTGAGGAAGGCGTATACCCCCGCTGCTGCCAGAAGAATGATGAAAAAGAGGGTGACGGCCCGCTCGCGGACGGCGAGCGCGGAAAGATTGAAGCTCATCACTTGGCCGCCTCTGCTTTTTCGACGCTGGTCCGGATCGTCGCGCCATCGGTGAGGAGATGCGCGCCAAGCGCGACGACAGCCTCTCCCGGCTTCAGGCCTGAAACGATCGCATCTTCTTCGCCAAGCCGCTCAACCTTCAGCTCCCGGAAGTGAACGGCCGACGACTTCTCGTCTACGACCCAGATGCCGGTACGGATACCGTCGTCCAGGATAGCACCCACCGGCACCTCGGCATGGGATTGCGCATTCTTGTTGGGGATCTTGATCGTGACCGTCGCGCCGAGCGGCGCTGCGGCGGCACCGCCTTGCAGGACCCACCGGGTTTCATAGGTGCGGGTGCGCGTGTCTGCGGCGGCCGAGATCTGACGAAGCACCGCGTTGTCTTCGGCATCTCGGCTGTAGATGGTGGCCTGAGCGATCGCGCCGATCTCGGGCCTGAGATTTTCCGGCACCCACACCAGCGCTTCTCGCGCCCCGGCCTGGGCCAGCCTGACGACTGTCTGGCCGGCTGCAATCACCTGTCCCGGTTCGCCCAGTGTTTCGACGACGGTTCCGTCAGCATCTGCCAGCAGGACCGTGTAAGTCGCCTCGTTCTCGGCTACCTTTTCCTCGGCTTTCGCTGCGGCGAGTTGCGCAGTGGCCGTGTCCAGCGCAGCTTTGGACCTCTCATACTGCTGGGTGGAAGCAGCCAGGGTTTTGACCAGGGCGGCAAATCGCTTCTCGTCCGCCTGTGCCTGAACGAATGCCGCCTGGGCAGCCGCTACGGCATTGCGTTTCGCGGTCAGCGCGAGGCGCAGATCCGTCTCGTCGATCTTCATCAGGGGCTGCCCGGCCTTCACCTCGTCACCGAGATTCACCAGCCGTTCGATAATCTTGCCGGGTACCCGAAAGCCGAGGTCGCTCTGGACGCGCGCCGCAATCGTCCCGGTAAAGCTTCTGGCAACGGTATCCGGTGTCTTTGCCTTGACGACGCTTACAAACGGAACGGCCGTGCGAGGGTCGGCAGCCGCCGAAACTTTCTCGGTCGGCCAAAAGAAAACTACTGCCGTGGCGGCGCCGGCAATGAGGACCGCCGAGGAGAGAAGAAACTTCGTTTTCATGTGATGACCCTTCTTGACGGTCGATGCGTTCGAATTAGATTGCGATCTAACTCTAAAACGTATATAGATGTCAATCGAAATCTAAAGGAGACGCGAATGAGAGTCAGTCGAGCCCAGGCCGAGGCCAACCGGGAAGCGGTGATCAACGCGGCAAGCCGCCTTTTTCGAGAGCACGGCTTTGACGGCATCGGTCTCAAAGACCTGATGAAGGGGGCCGGCCTCACCCAGGGCGGCTTCTACAAGCAATTCGAATCCAAGGACGACCTCGCAGCGCTTGCTTCCAGGCGCGCGATGGAAAGCGCGACGCGCCGATGGTCTTCCGTCGCCGCTTCGAGTTCGGATCCGTTGCGCGCGGTCGTCGATCTCTACCTCTCCGCCGGCCATCGCGACGACACCAGCGATGGATGCCCCCTGGTCGCGCTCGGCTCGGACGCCGCCCGGCAGAGCTCCGAGGTTCGAACGCCTTTCCAGGATGGGATCAAGGCCCACTTGCAGGTCCTGGAGGAATTGATGCCGGAAGACGGTAAGCCCGGGGCCGATGAAAAGGCGATGGTGGTGTTGTCCCTTATGGTAGGCGCGGTCACGCTTTCGAGGATCATGACTGACCCGGACATGTCGGATCGCCTGCTTGAGGCGGCTGCCAACGAGGTCGCGCGCCTTGCACCTCTCGACGGAGATCAGGGCGTGTCGTCCTGATCTCGCAAACAGAAATCCTTGGAGTCGTCATGCGTCGTATCGTCGTCACGGGCATGGGCGCGCTTAGCCCCCTCGGTGCCAATGTTTCCAGCTCATGGGCGCGGCTCAAGGCCGGCCGGTCCGGCATTCGCCGCCTCCCCGATGAGGTCGTCGGCGATCTTCCCGCCAAGGTCGGCGGCGTGGTCCCGTCCATCGACGAGGACGCGGAAGCCGGGTTCGATCCCGATCGCGTCTTGCCGCCAAAGGATCAGCGCAAGGTGGATCGCTTTATTCTGTTTGCGCTTGCCGCGGTTGACGAGGCGCTTGCGCAGGCGCGCTGGAAGCCCATTTCGGAAGAGGATCGCCTTCGGACGGCAACGGTCATCGCCTCGGGGATCGGCGGTTTTCCCGCCATAACGGACGCGGTCCGGACTGTCGACCAGAAGGGACCGCGGCGCTTGTCGCCCTTCACCATTCCGTCGTTTCTGGTCAACCTGGCGGCGGGCCAAGTCTCGATCCGCCATGGTTTCAAGGGGCCGATCGGAGCGCCCGTCACGGCATGCGCCGCAGGCGTTCAAGCCATCGGCGACGCGGCCAGGCTCATACGTGCGAACGAGGTCGACATCGCCGTTTGCGGCGGGACGGAAGCCTGCATGAATATCGTCAGCCTTGGAGGCTTTGCCGCCGCCCGCTCCCTGTCTGCCGGGTTTAACGACACTCCCGAACTGGCATCGCGGCCGTTCGATATGCTGCGCGACGGGTTCGTCATGGGCGAAGGCACGGGCATCCTGGTCATCGAGTCACTCAGCCATGCGCTCGCGCGCGGCGCCGAGCCGCTCGCCGAACTGGTCGGTTATGGCACGACGGCCGACGCTCACCACATAACCTCCGGCCCCGAGGATGGGGCGGGCGCCGCAAGAGCCATGCAGATCGCCATCAAACAAGCCGGGATCTCTCCGCGCGATATCCAGCACCTGAATGCGCATGCGACCTCGACACCGATCGGGGACCGCGGGGAAATCGAGGCCATCAGGAGCGTATTCGGTGAAGCCCCGGAATTGGCCGTGAGCGGGACTAAATCCGCGACCGGCCACCTGCTCGGGGCAGCCGGCGGACTGGAAGCGATCTTTACGATCATGGCGCTTCGCGACCAGATTTCGCCGCCGACCTTGAACCTCAATGCGCCCGACCCCGCCAGCGACGGAATTGACATTGTCGCAAACGTGGCCCGGCCGATGCTCATGAATTACGCGATCACCAACGGCTTCGGTTTCGGCGGCGTGAATGCGAGCGCGGTGTTCAAGCGCTTTTCCGCAAAAGCGGCATAGGGTTCTCCTATGTTGCCTTGCCGGCGCCGGGGAGGCGCCGGAAAGACACGCTAACCGGTCTCAAATGCCCATGCAGAGGTACTTAATTTCGAGATAGTCATCCATGCCGTATTTCGAGCCTTCGCGGCCGTTGCCGCTCTCCTTGACGCCGCCGAAGGGCGCGACCTCCGTCGAAATGATCCCTTCATTGATGCCGACAATGCCAAACTCCAGCGCTTCCGCCACCCGCCAAACCCGGGAAATGTCGCGTCCGTAGAAGTATGCGGCAAGTCCGAATTGCGTGCTGTTGGCAAGTTCGATCGCTTCGCTCTCCGTCTCGAACCGGAAGATTGGCGCGACCGGCCCAAAAATCTCTTCGCTGAAAATCTGCGCCTCCGGCGAGACGTCGGCAAGCACGGTGGGCTGGTAGAAGCTATGCCCAAGCGCGTGTCTCTGCCCACCTGAAACCACCCGTCCGCCGTGACGGAGCGCGTCCGAGACGAGGTCTTCCACCTTCGCAACCGCTTTTTCGTCGATGAGCGGGCCGATCTGGACACCCGCTTCGAACCCGTTGCCGACCGGCATTGCCGAAACGGCCTCGGCGAGCCGTGCGACGAAGGCGGCATAAATCCCGCTCTGAACTAGGAATCGGTTGGCGCACACGCAGGTCTGGCCGGCATTCCGATACTTGGACGCGATCGCACCCTTAACCGCGGCCTCCACATCGGCGTCGTCGAAGACGATAAAGGGCGCATTTCCGCCGAGCTCCATGGAGGTGCGCTTGACCGTGCCGGCGCACTGGGCCATCAGGACCTTGCCGATCTCGGTCGAACCCGTGAAGCTGAGCTTGCGGACGATCGGGTTGGCGGTGAGCTCGCCGCCGATCTCGCCCGCCGACCCCGTCACGCATGACAGCACGCCCTTGGGCACGCCGGCGCGTTCGGCAAGGGCGCATAAGGCCAGCGCTGAAAGCGGCGTCTGGCTCGCCGGCTTGATCACCATGGTGCACCCCGCCGCGAGCGCCGGCCCAACCTTCCTCGTGATCATCGCGGCGGGAAAGTTCCAGGGCGTGATCGCGGCACAGACGCCAATCGGCTGCTTGATGACCACGATCCGTTTGTCAGCCGTCGGTGCGGGGATGGTGTCGCCATAGACGCGCTTGGCCTCCTCGCCGAACCATTCGATATAGGAGGCTGCATAGGCAATCTCGCCCTTGGCTTCGGCGAGCGGCTTGCCCTGTTCGGCTGTCATGATGGCCGCCAGGTCATCCTGATTTTCGATGAGGAGATCGAACCACTTGCGCAGGATCGCGGCGCGCTGCTTGCCAGACAGCGCTTTCCACGCAGGCAGCGCCTTGCCTGCTTCCTCGACGGCGCGCCTGGTCTCGCCCGCGCCCATGCGGGGCACCGTCGCCACGATGGAACCGTCTGCAGGATTGGTGACTTCGAGTACGCGACCGTCGTCGGCATCACGCCACTCTCCCCCGAGGAAGCACTTATCAATCAGGAGCGAGGGGTCATTGAGTGTCAGAGCTGCCATGGGAAACCTTTCTCTGGATAGTTCAGGACGAAGCCAGGAGCGGCTCGAGCACGCGCCTTGCGGCCTCGCCGAAGTGTACCGGCCGCCGTGAAAAGCGATCGACGTTTACGTGGACGAAAAAACCCTCGGCCGACGCCACGTCATCGTCGTTACGGAAGAGGCCGATCTCGTATCGAACCGAAGAGTTGCCGAGTTTCGCCACCCGTATTCCAGCCGTCACGCGATCGGGGAATGCCATTTCGGCATGATATCGGCATCCGGTCTCGACAACCAGGAAAACATCGGAGCCGCCCCTGATGTCCAGCGCTCCGTTTTCGATGAGAAAGGCGTTCACCGCAGTATCGAACATGCTGTAGTGCACGACATTGTTCATGTGCCCGTAAATATCGTTGTCCGACCATCGCAAACCGACTGTGCGGAACACCTTGTAGGCCGAACGATTTCCGGGTGCTGCTCGTTCCGCCATCACCACGCCGCCCTGTAGATCGAAAGCGCGTCCGCCTCGCTGACGTCGCGGGGATTATTCACGAGGAGCCGGGTCTGCTTCATGGCGTCCCGCGCCATTCCGGAAAGGTGCTCTTCGCCAATACCCACGTCGCGGAGCCGCGGCTGAAGGCCGAGCTTGACGGACAACGCTCCAAGACGCTCGATGAAGGCGGCGCAGCGTCCCTGGTCACCCTGTTCCGATGCGAGGTCCGGAAATACATCGGCAGCGATCTCAGCGTAGGTCGATGCAGCGTCCGGCGCATTGAACCGCAGAACATGCGGGAGCACGAGCGCGTTCGAGAGCCCGTGAGGAATGTGGAAGGTTCCGCCAATGGGATAGGCCAGGGCATGGACCGCCGCGACGGGAGAGTTCGCGAAGGCTTGTCCTGCCAGCATCGAACCCAGAAGCATCGCGCCGCGGGCGGCACGGTCCTTGCCATCAAAGACCGCCTTTTCGATATTCGCGCCGAGAAGCTGAAGCGCCTGACGCGCAAACATCTTGGAAACGGGATTGTTGTTCGCGCTCTTCGATGCATAGGCCTCAATCGCATGTACCATGGCATCGATCCCGGTGGCTGCGGTGATATGAGGCGGCAGGCCAAGGGTGAGGTCGGGATCGAGGACCGCGATATCCGGGAGGATGACTGGTGAAGAGATGCCGCGCTTCTCGTCGGCGCCGACGGTGATAATGGAGACCGGAGTGACCTCCGATCCCGTCCCTGCGGTGGTAGGAACCAGAACCAGAGGCAGCCGCGGCCCCTTCACATTCCCGACACCCCAGGCGTCGTCGATCGGTTCGCCGGAACCGCAGAGCAAGGCGACGACCTTGGCCACGTCCAGCGAAGACCCGCCGCCGAAACCGATCACCCCCGAGACCTTATCCGCCTTGGCGGCATCTGTTGCCGCCATCACCGTCGCGAGCGACGGATCGGCTTCGACCCGATCGAACACGGTCGTCTCGATGCCCGAGGCAGCCAGAGACGCGAGAGCGGGATCGCAGAGGCCGAGTTTTCGCAAACCGGGGTCGGTCACGAACAGAATACGGCTGCCGAGTTTCTGCTTTACCAGATCACCGATCGCAGTTGCAGCGCCAGGCCGATAGACGATCTGAGCGGTCGTACTGAAGATAAACGGGTTCATGCACGTCTCCAAATGGCGATTTGCGCTTACGCGGCGGGCAGGCTTTCGCGAAGTTTAACCCGCAGGATTTTGCCTGAACCGGTGCGGGGTATCTCAGCGACGACATAGACGCGGTCCGGGACCTTATAGGCTGAAAGACGGCCTTTACAGTGCGCCAGCAGAGCATCCGGATCGAACGCGACGGCATTCTTTGGAACGATGCATGCGACCGGCACCTCTCCCAGCATGGGGTGGGGCATGCCGATGACCGCGCAGTCCATGATCGCGTGGTCGAGCAAAATCGTCTCCTCCACTTCCGCGGGAGCGATATTCTGCCCTCCCCGGATTATGAGTTCCTTGAGGCGACCGGTGATCGTCAAGAAACCGTTCGCGTCGGATTTCGCGAGATCGCCGGTATGGTACCAGCCATCGACAATGGCCTTCTGAGTTTCTGCCGGCTTGTTATGATAACCGTGCATCAGGTTCGGCCCCTTGCAGATCAGCTCGCCTTCCGTTCCAGCAGGAACGTCATGCCCCGTCTTTGGGTCTACGAGACGCACCGCCAGCCCCGGAACCGGCAACCCGCAGGACCCGGAAACACGCCAGCGGCCGGGCCAGTTCATGGTCACCATCGTCGAGGTCTCGGTGATCCCGTAACCGTCGAGCAAAGGCACGCCGAAAAACTCCTCGAAATCCGAGTTCAGTGGACCGGGAAGGATCGCCCCGGCCGACACGCACAATCTGACGGACGACAACAGCTTTTCGCCACTCTCCTGGCACGCCGAAAGGAAATAATGGAAGACCGTCGGGACGCCGGGCATGAATGTGAAGCGTCCCGTACGAAGCAATTCCGTCGCCTGCGTCGTCGAGAACTTCTCCATAATGTATTCGCTCGCGCCGGTCGCAATGATGGATAGCACCGCGATGTTGAGAGCGTAGGAGTGATAAAGCGGGAGCGTGTTGAGAACGACATCGTTCTCGTTCATCCCGGCGATCGGCGCCCAGCATGCGGACGTCACCCAGAGCATCGAGCGCGTGGAGAGCAGCACGCCTTTCGGCTGCCCCGTGGTTCCGGACGTATAGACGATATAGGCAGGCCGATCGACGTCCAAGTCGTCCGCGAAAACGTCGGACTGGGGGCCGGGCGTGTCGAAACCGGTCGCGTCGTTCGCTTCGATCAGCTCGACCGGACGTCCCAGGCGCTGCAGCAAACATTCGACCATCGGTCGTTTTTCCGGCAGGCTGATCAGCACCGAGCAACCGGCATCCGTCAGGCGATAGCCGAGTTCCGCCTCGGTCGAGTCGATGGCGACCGGGACGGAAATCCCCCCGGCTCTGACAACCGCGAGGCAGGCGACGACCCAGTTTACCGAATTGGGAAGGAAGATCGCGACTGCCTGCCCCTTCTTCAGCCCCGACGCGAGAAGACGTGAGGCGAGAGCCTGCGTCTCGGCGTCGAGCCGGGCATAGGAGACGAACCTTCGCCGGTCTTCGAAGGCCAGTTTTTCAGGATAAAGTCGGGCGTTCCGTCGGAGGATTTCTCCGACGGGCGCAATAAGATCGAAGTGTATCATTGTCAGCTCCTCCCCTATTCCACTTACACCATGCAAAAGCCGCCGTTGACACTGATGACCTGGCCGGTGATCCACGACGACGCCTCCGATGCAAGGAAGGTCACCGTGGGAGCAACGTCATCTGGCCGACCGATGCGGCGGAGCGGATAAGCCTTGACGATCTTCTCGCGGTTCTTCTCCAGAAATTCCGGGTCGGAATGGGATGTCTCGATCAGGCCAAGAGACACCGTGTTGACGGTGATGTTGTTGCGACCGAATTCGCGGGCCAGAGACTTGCCGAGAGCGATCGTGCCGCCACGAGCGGCCGCAGCGATTGCGAGATTGGCCTCCCCGATCCGAGAACTGTCACCGACAAGATTAATGATACGGCCGGAGTTCTGGCCGATCATCAGCGGCGCGACCCCGTGGCAGCAATTGATTGCTCCGTAGAGGCAGATGTCAATCTGCTTCTTCCATTCTTCCGGCGTCGAGTCGACAAACCGCTGATACTTGACGTACCCGGCGTTGTTGACGAGCACGTCTATGGTTCCGAAATCGGCCCTGACCGCGTCGACCATGGCCTTCACCTGTTCATTGTCACTGATGTCAGCCTGGTAGGCTTTCGCCCTCCCGCCGGTGGCGACGATGGATTCGACCACTCCTTCGGCTTCCGACTTCGAGCGGCTGTAATTGACGGCGACGGCGGCGCCCTCCGCTGCGAGCGCGCGCGCGATATCGCCGCCGACATCACGGCCACCGCCCGTAACCAGCGCCACCTTACCCTTCAGATTGGTTTGCATTCCAAGTCTCCTTTTAAATTTCGGATGCTGCCGACGCAGCGAATTCTTCCGGATGCTTCGATCGGGTTACCGGCCCAGGAACCGTGGTGGGCGTTTCTCGCTGAACGCCTTGCGCCCTTCGGCGTAATCACGGCTCGCGCTTGCCTCGTCGATCAGCCTCTCCGCCTCGGCGGGGTCGAAGCCCCCCCTGGCGCAGCCATTCAAGATGAATTTCGCGCCGCTTATGGACAGGGGGGCGTTCGCAGCCATGGACCGGGCGCGCTCCTTGGCCGCTTGGAGCACGTCGTCCGCCACTTCATCGGCGAAGCCGTTGCGGATCGCATCGTCGGCACCGAAACGGTTTGCCGAATACAGGATGCGCTTTGCCTCGGTGATCCCGACGAGGGAAAAGAGCTTGCGGGTCGCAGACACTCCGTAGACGATGGAAAGCCGAGCCGCGGGAATTCCGAACACCGCACCACGTTCGGCGATCCGGAAATCGCAGGACATCGCGAGGTGGGCAGCACCACCCAGGCAGTATCCACGGATTGCCGCGATCGTGGGTTTGGAGACGCCGTAAATTGCGTCTCCCGCGGCATCGACGGCGACTTCATATCGCTTGCTCTCTTCCGCGCCGCCCCTGATCTCGTCGAACTCGCTGATATCCGCGCCTGCCGAAAAATCCGAACCTGCTCCGGTCAGGATAACCGACCGCACGTCGGCGTCCTTGTCGAAGTCTCGAAACAGTTCCGCGAGCCCGCGCCACATTTCGAAAGTCACCGCGTTGCGCTGCTGTGGCCTGTTCAACGTGACAACCGCCACGCCTTCGGATTTCTCAACCAGTATATCACTCATGTCCTGCTCGCCTTGCTTTCCCGATCGCGTCGCGACCCGGCATGTGCCATGGATTGAAGGGGTGCCCGCAGCCAAGCGGGCACCCCGTTCGGTCATTTCTTGACCAGCGGGCACTGGCTTTCGGAAAGCGGACGGAAAGCCTTGTCGCCGGGGATCGTCGTCACGAGTTTCAAAAGGTCCCATTCGCTCTTGGATTCAGCGGGCGTCTTGACCTGATAAACGTACATGTCGTGGACCATCCTGCCGTCTGCCCGGATTTTTCCGCCCTTGGCGAAAAAGTCGTTGATAGGGGTCTCCTTCATCTTCGCCATGACCTGCTTCGTATCCGTCGTGCCGGCGGCCTGAACGGCTTTCAGGTAGTGCATGGTCGAGGAATAGTCGCCCGCGTCGCCCATATGAGGCGGGCGCCCTACGCGCGCTTCAAACTTCTTGGCGAAGGCTCGCGTTTCGTCGTCGCGATCCCAATAAAAAGCATTGGTGAGGATCATGCCCTGGGCGGTTTCAAGGCCGAGCGAATGGACGTCGGTGTCCCATACCAGCAGGCCGGCTACCGTCTTCCCGGACGACGCGAGGCCAAATTCCGATGCGGATTTGACAGCGTTGACGAATGTCGTGCCCGAACCGGCCATCGCGACCACATCCGCGGGCGAAGCCTGCGCCTGCAGCATGAAGGCACTGTGGTCCGAAGTCTCGATCGGGTAGCGCACGGCGCCGGACACGGTCCCGCCACTCGCCTTCACGATCTGGCTGGCGTCCGCTTCCAGCGCATGACCGAAGGCATAATCGGCCGTGAGGAAGAACCAGTTCCTTTTCCCCTGCCGGATCAGTTCATTGGCCGTGCCGTTGGAAAGCGCGTAGGTATCGTAGGAATAATGGATGCTGTTCGGCGTGCAGCTGTCGTTCGTCAGACGCGACGAGCCGGAGCCGTTGACGATGGCGATCTTGTCCTGATCCTTGGCCACCTGCGTGACGGCAAGCGCGATGCCGGAGTTGATCAGGTTGTTGATCATCGTCACGCCCTGTGACTCGTACCACTGGCGCGCGGTGGAGACAGCCACTTCCGGCTTGTTCTGATGGTCGGCGACGACGACTTCCAGAGTGCGATTCAGGACCTTCCCGCCGAAATCTTCGACGGCCATCTTTACGGCCGCGACCGCCCCGTCCCCGCTTTCGTGAGAGAACTGGCCGCTGACATCCGTCAGCACACCGATCCTCACCGGGCCTGCTGTCTGCGCATATGCCGACAGGCTCATCGCTCCGAGAGCGGCGGCGCACGACAGCAGAATCTTTAGACGCTTCATAATTCTATCCTCCCAGATCCGGCGTCGAGGCTCCTCCGCCGCGCCGATATGAACTTGCGTTATCATACTTAGATCAGACTGAAGCAGGAGTTATGTGCGCTGCAACAGCCGATAACGGTAAGAAAATCAGATATTCTAAAAATATGCAAGCTTGCATTATTAGACTTTATGTGATTTTCTCAGAATGCCTCTCTCACGGGACGAGGTGCGCGAACCATCTCGTCATGGCTTCGCTGGAGGAGAGTTTAAGACACTAGGGAGGACGACGCGTGCCGGAGACCGCACCCGTTATCGAAGCGCGCAATCTGACGCGCTCATTCGGCGGCTTCGTTGCCGTCAACAACGTCGACATCAAGATCAGCGCAGGGACCATCCACGCGCTGATCGGACCCAACGGGGCAGGCAAGAGCACGCTCTTCAACCTCCTGACGAAGTTCCTTTCTCCAAGTTCAGGGCAGATCTTCTTCAAGAACCGTGACATAACCCGCATGGCTCCTGCCGATATCGCCCGACTCGGCCTGGTACGCTCGTTTCAGATCTCCTCCGTGTTTCCGCATCTGAGCGCGCACGAGAACGTTCGCGTCTCCCTGCAGGCCCGCGAACGCGAAACATTCTCGTTCTGGAAGTCCGACAGGTGTCTCAAGCGCTTCAACGATGAGGCGAGCGCACTGCTTGACAGCGTCGGCCTCGCCGACAAGGCCCGATCGAAGGCGAGCGAGCTCTCCTATGGGCGGAAACGGGCTTTGGAACTGGCGACAACGCTTGCGCTGCAGCCGGAAGTGCTGCTGCTCGACGAGCCGATGGCCGGCATGGGCACGGAAGACATCGGCAGAACCGCAGCCCTCATCCGCCGGGTGGGCGAAGGCCGGACCGTACTCATGGTCGAGCATAACCTTGGCGTCGTCGCCGATCTCTCCGACAGGATCACGGTCCTGCGCCGCGGCGAAGTCATCGCCGAAGGCAGCTATGTCGAAGTCTCCTCGAATTCCGAAGTCCGCAAGGCCTATATGGGAGGCGCCCATGCCTGAACCGGCACTCCTCAACGTCAGCAACCTCCAAGCCTGGTACGGCGAAAGCCACGTATTGCATGGCGTCACCTTCGACGTCAGGAAAGGCGAAGTGGTCACATTGATCGGGCGCAACGGCGCGGGCAAGACCACGACACTGCGCAGCCTGATCGGGGTGGTGAGAAAACGTGCGGGCAGCGGCACGTTCAAGGGCGTGGACCTCCTCAAGGTCGCACCGCACAAGGTCGCCCGGCTTGGGATCGGCTATGTCCCGGAAGAACGGGGCATCTTCTCGAAGCTGAATGTCATTGAAAACCTCTTGTTCCCTCCTGCATGGCAATCCGGCGGGATGAGCGTGAACGAGATTTATAGCCTCTTCCCCAATCTCAAGGGGCGCGACAACACCCCCGGAACCCGGCTGTCGGGGGGCGAACAGCAGATGCTTGCCATTGGCAGGATATTGCGGACCGGAGCCGACTTCATTCTGCTCGACGAACCGACGGAAGGCATAGCTCCGGTCATCATCGAGGAGATCGGCGCCGCATTGCGCATCCTCAAGGACCGCGGAATGACCATCATTCTCGTGGAACAGAACCTGCGCTTTGCCGCCTCCGTCGCCGACCGGCATTTCGTGCTGGACCAGGGAAAGGTCGTCGACGAAATCGCCAACCATGCACTCGACGCCAATATGGATCGCCTCAACCGATACCTCGGGGTCTGACCATGGCGCAAACACTTCAACAGGTAGGAATCCGATGACAGACTTCCTCGGGGTGCCGATACCCGTTCTCCTCGGCCAACTGCTGCTCGGCCTGATCAACGGCTCTTTCTACGCGCTGTTGAGCCTCGGCCTTGCCATCATCTTCGGCATGCTCAACGTCATCAACTTCGCCCACGGAGCCTTCTACATGCTGGGCGGGTTCGTTGCGTGGTATCTGCTCTCAAAAATGGGCCTGGGGTATTGGTGGACATTGTTCGCCGCCCCCTTTCTCGTCGGCCTTGCCGGCGTAATCATCGAAAAAACGCTCCTGAAGCGACTTTACCGCATGGACCACCTGTATAGCCTGCTCCTCACATTCGGCATCGCCCTGATGTTGGAAGGTCTGTTCCGCCATATCTTCGGTGCGGCGGGAAAGCCTTATCCCGTTCCGGCCTTGCTGACGGGCGGCATCAATCTGGGCTTCATGTTCCTGCCCGTTTATCGCGCATGGGTGATTGCCGTGTCGCTCGCCATCTGCATCCTGACCTGGCTGGCGATCGAGCGGACGAAGCTCGGCGGATATCTGCGGGCCGCGACGGAAAATCCGGCACTGGTGCAGGCGTTCGGCATCAACGTTCCCCTGATGCTCACGCTGACTTACGCATTCTGCGTCGGCCTAGCGGGATTTGCCGGGGCTCTTGCCGCGCCCCTTTATCAGGTGAGCCCGGGCATGGGATCGAGCATCATCATCGTCGTGTTCGCCGTCGTCGTCATAGGCGGCATGGGATCGATCGGCGGCGCAATTGTCACCGCGCTTGCGCTCGGCGTGATCGAGGGCCTGACGAAGACGTTCTATCCGGCAGCGTCGTCGATTGCGGTCTTCGTCGTGATGGTGCTGGTGATTCTCATTCGGCCGTCCGGCCTGTTTAGTCGTGAGGCGTGAAATGAACGGAACAACCCTCTCCGCCACCTCGGCTGTCCCGAACTCCGCAAGGACGCTGGGCCTGACGCTCCTCGTGGCTGTCGCAGCCGTCATGCTGCTCGCCCCCTTTGCGGTATATCCTCTGTTCCTGATCAAGATTCTCTGCTTCGTGCTTTTCGCGGCAGCATTCAATCTCGTTCTCGGTTACGCAGGGCTGCTTTCGTTCGGCCATGCCGCCTTCTTCGGCGGAGGAGCCTATATCGCGGCGCATGCCGCGAAAGTTTGGAATTTGCCGTTCGAGCTGGCAATTCTTTCCGGAACGGCGTTCGCAACGCTCATCGGCTTCGTCTTCGGAGCAATCGCGATCCGCAGGCACGGCATCTATTTTGCCATGATCACGCTGGCACTGGCGCAGATGATCTACTTCCTCGCGGTCCAGATGCCTTTTACCGGCGGTGAAGACGGCATTCAGGCGGTGCCGCGCGGCTACCTGCTGGGCATGATCGATCTACGGAACATCACGGCGATGTATTACACCGTCCTGGGCGGCACGGTTATCGGCCTGATCATCATCTGGCGCGCCGTCAACTCGCCCTTTGGTCATACGCTCTCCGCGATCCGCGAGAACGAGACCCGCGTTACGTCGCTCGGCCTGAAACCCGACCGCTATAAGCTGATCGCATTCACCCTGTCCGCAGCGCTATCCGGATTTGCGGGCTCCATGAAGGCGCTGGCTTTCCAGCTGGCGTCGCTGGTGGACGTCACGTGGCACATGTCAGGCGAGGTCATTTTGATGACCCTCCTGGGGGGCATGGGCACGCTCATCGGACCGATAGTGGGCGCGACCGTCGTGGTGGGCCTGGAGCACTTCCTGTCGACGAGCGGGCTGCCGATTACCTTCATCATCGGCCTGTTCTTCGTCATCTGCGTGATGATGTTCAGACGGGGCGTGTTCGGCGAGCTGAAAAACCTCCTGGAGCGCCGCCAGCGCTGAAGAAGAAAGTCTATTTATGCAAGCCAATATGAAAAGGCCGGAATTTTGTTCCGGCCTTTTTCAGTTCCCGCCACGCGACTACCTCGATCTTGCTCCGAAGAGATAGCCGACGGCCGCAGCCATGACCACCTGGGTGACGCTCGCCAAGTCGGCCGGGAATCTTCCAGGAGCGCTGACCGCGGGCGCCAGGGCCGGCATCAATACGCTCGCCCACATGGCAGCCAGTACGGACGCGAATACGACCAGAGCCATCGCCGGCAGAGAGATCCCGACACCGGAGCCGGCGACCGCCGGGACGACCGGTGAACGCGAAACCGGCGCGCCAGGAGCCTGGTGATGTGTCGCGACCGGCTCGCTGGCGTGCTGCGAAGGCTTTGGACTTTCCGACCGTTGATCGCCCGGCATGACCGGGTTCTGGCGGGCCTCGATCTCCTCGGCAAACCTTTTGAAGAACTGCCCCGCCATTTGCTTTGCCGTCACGTCAATGAGGCGGCCGCCAAGCTGCGAAAGCTTGCCGCCGATTTGCGCGTCGACGGTGTAGCCAAGCACCGTGCCGCCATCGACCGCCTCCAGTCTAACGGTTGCCACGCCCTTGGCGAAGCCCGCGACGCCTCCCTGCCCCTCGCCCGTGATCCTGTAACCGTGCGGCGGATCAAGGTCCGATAGCGTAACCGCTCCCTGAAACCGTGCCTTAACGGGACCGACCTTCATCACCGCAACGGCGGACATTTCCGTTTCAGACGTTTTTGTCAGCTCCTGACAACCCGGAATGCAGACCCTGAGCACGTCAGCGTCGTTGAGCGCGGCCCAGACCGCTTCTTTCGCAGCCGGAATCAGCTGCTGGCCAGACATCTCCATCGATATTCCTCCTCTCCTGCTTTCTCGACGCGACCGCCGAACGAACCCCGCAAGGGACTGCTTGACATTCTTCTTTTAAGTCTAATAATGCAAGTTAAATATATAAAGCCACCGATGCTGAAGGTGGTGGTGGAGGAAGCCTGATGGCGCATTTTTCAACGGCTGGAGCAATCGGGCCGGACGGAGGGTGAGACGATGAAACCAGCGCAATTCGACTACGCCGCACCCAAGACGATCGAGGAAGCCGCGGCCTTGCTCGCCGCATCCAACGGCGACGGCAAGATCATCGCGGGCGGGCAGAGCCTGATGCCGATGATCAACTTCCGTCTGGTGAAGCCGGCGATCCTCATCGACATCAACCGGATCGAAGGGCTCGATCGGATCGAGCTGAAGAGCAATCGAGTGAGGATCGGCGCCACGGTCCGCCACTGCAGGACAGCGGCCGATCCATTGATATCCGAACACCTTCCGGTGGTTCACGAGGCGATGCATCACGTCGCGCACATGACCGTCCGCAACCGGGGGACCTTCTGCGGCAGTGTCGCGCATGCCGATCCGGCGGCCGAGATGCCCATGATGACGCGCTTTCTCGACGGTACCATCATCGCGTTTTCAGTACGCGGCGAGCGGCGTATCCCGGCCGCCGAGTTTTTCGTCGGCTCATTGGTGAATTCCCTGGAGCCGGACGAACTCGTGACCGCCGTTGAAATCGACGCAATCCCTCCGGACGCCGGATGGGGCTTCGAAGAATTCGCCAAGCGCCACGGCGATTTCGCGTTGGCCTGCTTCGCAACCACTCTTCGTGCCGTGGACGGACGCGCAAAGGATGTCCGGGTAGGAATGATGGGGGTGGGCGAAACACCGATGCGACTGCGCGAAATCGAAGACATCCTGGATGGGACGGACGTTTCCGACGTGGTGCTCGATGAGGTCGCCAAGAGGCTGACGGACATACTCACTCCGAACACCGATATCCACGCATCTGCCGACTATCGCAGGCATCTTTCCGGTGTCCTGGCCAAGCGGGCTCTCCGGGTGGCCTGGAGCCGGGCGAATGGCAAGGGTCTCGACGCATGAGCGACAAAACCATCAGCCTCAGCGTCAACGGGTTGTCCTACACCCGCACCATTGAAGCCCGCATGCTGCTCAGCGATTTCCTGCGCCAGGAGCTTGGCCTCACGGGGACGCATGTGGGTTGCGAGCACGGCGTCTGCGGTGCCTGTACCATCCTCCTCGACGGCCGCAGCGCCCGTTCGTGCCTGACCCTGGCGGTGCAGGCCGAAGATTGTGAAATCGAAACCATCGAAGGCCAGGGCGAAATCGACAGGCTCGGGCGGGTGCAGGAAGCCTTCCGCCAGCACCATGGTCTCCAGTGCGGTTTCTGCACGCCGGGATTCATCATGGCGATCACCGACCTTCTCCGCCATCACCCGCTCGAGACCGACGAGCAGATCCGCGAGGCGCTGTCCGGCAATATCTGTCGCTGCACGGGATACGAGCACATCGTCAATGCCGTTCGTGAACTGGCAAGCGAAAGAGGACCTATCGCATGAAGATGCATTTTCTTGAGGGTGGCCGGCTTCGCATGCGCCGGTCGATCTTTGTCGCCGGCGCACCTAAAGAAGAAACCATCGAGCTTCCTGTGCACGCCACCCTGATGCGCCATCCGGAAGGCAATGTTCTCTTCGACAGCGGTTGCAACCCGGATGCGGCCGTTGACCCGCAAGCCAGATGGGGCGGGTTGAGCAAGGTTATGACACCGATCTTCGCACCGGAGCGGACGGTCGTTCATCAGTTGGGTACTATCGGACTCGAGCCTGACGACATCAACGTCGTGATCTGCTCCCACCTTCATCCTGACCATTGCGGATGCAACGTCTATTTTCGCAAGGCGACGATCCTTTGCCACGAAGCCGAGGTTGAAGCTGCGCGGGCCGATGGCGCCGCAGCTCTCGGCTACCTCCCTCAGGAATGGGACCAGCCCCAGGGCTTCCAGACGTTCGCCGAGGAACACGACGTTTTTGGCGATGGCCGGATCGTTCTCCTGCCCATGCCCGGGCATACGCCGGGCATGAGCGTCGCCCGTATCGACCTGCGGAAGGACGGGGCCTTCGTTCTCGCGTCGGACGCCGCCCCACTTCAGACGAACATCGAAAGCGGCGTCGCACCCAAGAATACCTGGAATATGGAACTTGCCGGGGCGGCGCTTCAGCGCCTGAAGGCGCTGCGGGACGGTGGTCACACGATCATATCCGGCCATGATGACACGCAATGGCAAGGACTGCGCAAGGGCGCGGAGTATTACGAATGAACCACCGGGACCGTTCAGCCGAACTTCGGCCCAAGCTGGTCGGAACACGCGTCAAACGCACGGAGGACCCCCGTCTTCTGACCGGTCTCGGGAAATATGTCGACGACATGTCACCGGCAGGCATGCTGCATGTCGCCTTGAGACGCTCCGACCAGCCTCACGCCCGGATACTCAAAATCGACGTCGGCGATGCATTTTCCGTTCCCGGCGTCGTCGCGATCTATGATGCGACCGACATCGAGACAGAGATCAAGCCCGCCATTCCGATCTCCCGCATGCCGGGCTATTACGCCACCCCCATCTGGCCGCTTGCGCGGGGGAAGGTGCGTTACGTCGGCGAACCCGTCGTCGCGGTTGTCGCGGAAAGCCGCTACGCCGCGGAGGACGCTCTCGAGCACATCAACATCGAATACGAGCCCTTGCCTTTCGCAATCAGGCAGGTCGATGCTGTCAAGGACGATGCGCCCCTGCTTCATGAGGAGGCAGGAACAAACACGATCATTCGCCGCGAGTTCAAGCGAGGCGACGTCGACGCGGCGTTCGAGGATGCGGCCGTCACCGTGAAGGGCCGTTTCCGGATGACCCGCAAAACTGCCGTTGCAATGGAGAACCGGTCCTATCTGGCGGAATGGGACAGCAGGAAGCAGTCGCTTACGCTCTACACTTCCTCGAATATCCCCGGAGTGATCCGCGACGTGCTGTCGGGCTGTCTGAACCTTCCAGGAACCAGGATGAGGGTCGTCGCGCCGGAGGTAGGCGGGAGCTTCGGCGGCAAAGGATCGCTCTACGGCGAGGAAATCCTCGTTTGCGCATTGGCCCGCAAGCTGAAGCGCCCGATCAAGTTCGTCAGCGACCGCCTGGAGGACCTTTCCGCGACAAGCCAGGCCTTCGACGAACTGATCGAGGCGGAACTGGCGGTGTCGAGCGACGGAATGCTCATCGGGCTAAGAGCGGACGTGATCGGCGATGTCGGCGCCTATTCCATCTATCCGTGGACTGCGGCGCTGGAAACGGTACAGGTCGTCAGCTTCCTGCCCGGCCCCTACCGCATGGAGCATTACAGGGGCCGGATCAGGGGTGTGCTAACCCCGAAACCGCCCACAGGTCCCTACCGCGGCGTGGGCCGGCCCTCCTCTACCTTCGCGATGGAGCGGCTGATCGACATGGCGGCGCGCAAGCTCGGCATCGACCCCGTGGAATTTCGCCGGAAGAACCTGGTCAAAGCCGAAGAGTTTCCCTATCGCACGGCCTCCGGCATCATCTGGGACAAATCCGCGTTTCAGGAATGTCTGGAAGGCGCCTGCGATTATGCGGATTATCCCTCCCTTGTTCGCGAGAGGGACGCCGCCAGAAAGACTGGCCGCTGGGTGGGTATCGGCTTGGCGAGCTATGCCGAGTTGACAGGCATAGGCTCCCGCATTTCCGTCGCGCCAGGCATGCCTATCAACACCGGGACCGAGACATCGAAAATCGAGATCGACGCGACCGGCGCAATCACCGCGGCCTTCGGCATTTCCTCCCACGGCCAGGGGCTGGAGACCACGCTTGCGCAAGTGATCGTCGATGAACTGGGCTGCAAACTTGAAGACATCGAGGTCAGGCACGGAGACAGTGCGCTGGTACCGATGGCCAGCGGTACCTATGCCAGCCGCTCCGCGGTTCTCGGCGGAGGAGCGGCAACGCTTGCGGCACGCGCCGTCAAAGGCAAGGTCCTGCGCGCTGCGGCCTTCTTGATGGAACAGAATGCCGACGATCTCGACATTCATGACGGCATCATCACCAGCAGGACCTCCAACCTGACGATGACGCTCAAGGAGGTCGCATCAGCGGTCTATACCCAGATGGGACGCATCCCTCGGGATCAACGGGAGGATCTGACGGCATCGGAAACCTACGACCCCTATCTCGGAACCGCCTGCTCATCCACGCATCTGGCAATGGTCGAGGTCGACCCGGAAACCTACGGCGTCAAGATACTGCGCTATGTCGTCGCCGAGGACTGCGGAAGGATTATCAACCCGATGATCGTGGACGGACAGGTGCACGGAGCGGTGGCGCAAGGCATTGGCGCCGCGCTTCTCGAGGAGATCATCCACGACGATCAAGGACAGGCGATCGCCGCCAGCCTCGCCGACTATCTCGTCCCGGTCGCGAGCAGCGTTCCGCAGATCGGCATCGTCCATATCGAGGCCGATCTTCCCAACAATGTCGGCGGCTTCCGCGGCATGGGCGAAGGTGGCACGATCGGCGCTCCGGCAACGATCGCGAACGCCGTCTCCGATGCGTTGTCACATTTCGGGGTCTCGGTCGAGACGCTTCCGGTCACCCCGGAGCGGATATTCCAGATGCTGCGCAAGGAAGTTTCGACGCCTTCCGACACACTGGACGCGGCCTGATACGCGTCCAGAAGCCAAGCTTACAGATCGAACGGATACCTCAGCACGTAATCGGTGTCTTTCGCCGATATCGGCTTTTTGCATTCAGAACAAACCACGATGGCGGAGAAATCATTTCCGCATGCCTTGTGCCTGAGACGCATAGGCGGCTTGCCGTCTGCGAGCCACCGGTCACCCCATGCCATCATGACCAGCATGGGCTTGTAGAGATCCAGCCCCATTTCAGTGAAACGATATTCGAAACGGTCGCCCGAATTATAGGGCGTTTTACGGAAGACGCCCGCCTGGAGCAGTCGCGCAAGCCGATCCGCCAGAATGTTGGTCGCAATGCCGAGGTTCTCGCGCATCTCCTCAAAGCGTCGAACCCCGTTCCAGGCTTCGCGGAGAATGAGAAAACTCCATCGATCCCCGATAATGCCAAGGGTGCGCGCGACCGAACAAGGCCTCACCCTTTCGAGCAATGTCGGGTCCGAGCTTCTCCGCGATGTGGGTCGATTTTCCACGGGCGCATACCCGGCTCCCGGTCCATCGCGCGGTGCAACCTCCTTTGCCGTGAACGGCTGGAGGCATTCGGAACAGACGGTCACGGGGTGACATTCGCATCCGCAGTTCTTGTGCACCAATTGCAGAGGGGGCTCGGTATCACCGGCCAGCCACTTGTCGCCGAACTCCATCAAAGACAGCATCGTGGGAAACAGGTCTTTTCCCCTTACCGTCAGGAAGTACTGCTGGCCCGGCTCATTTGGCCGCTTTCCCGTCGTCAGGATCTCGTTCACGACAAGCGCCGAAAGTCTCGACGACAGCGTCTGCCGCGGGATGCCCAGCCGCTGCTGGAATTTGTCGAACCTGCGAACGCCGAAGTAAGCCTCCCGAAGGATCAGGAAGTTCCAGGTATCGAGAACGATCTCCATCGTCCTGCGCACCGACGATTGGCGCTGCATGAGAAGAGGCTTGCTGCCGTCGCCGGAGTTCGCAAAAGGGCTGTTATTCGCTATATCCATGCAGCTAACGTCGTCTTCGGAGCGCGCTCTCAGCCGAGCGCCGGATCATACCGGACTATATAAGACGCCAAGTCTAATATTGAAAGGCTGAGAAACTCTCTTTCGGCAGCGGCGATCGATTGGCGATCAGGCAGGGCTCATGATTTTCAAGCAGCTTTGACGCCGTGACTGCAGCCTCGGTCTTCGGTGCTGTGTATAACGTCGAACACGCCGTGCACTGCAAAGCGCACGGCGTTCAGTCAATGCCCCCTTATCGGGCATTGACGTTTGGCTCAGCCGAGCATTTCCGAGATGCTGACCCTTCGGTTTTCCCCGCCTGCCTTCGCGATCGCCAGCACGGTCGCAAGTGTCATCATGCCGTCCCGCGCGGAAATCAGCGGCTGTACCTTGCCCTCGATAACATCGACGAAATGGTTGAGCTGGTTTTCGTAGGCTCGGCTGCCGTCGAGGGTCACGTGCTGGCGTATCAGGGGATGCTGCCAATGCCCGTCTTCCGTCTCGTGCCGCCAGATGTCCATGCCCGGTATCGACAGCGCCGCCTTGGTGCCGGCGAGATGGTAGGAATTTTCCGGCTGATGCGGGAAATAGAGCGCCTGGCCAGCTGCCGTATCCCAGTTGAACGGCGAGACGGCCGTATCGCTCATCAGAAGCGTGCCGAGCGCACCGCTCGCGAAGCGGACGCTGACGCTTGCCGTATCTTCCACCTCGAACGACCGCACCGCGTTGGAGGTGAATGCCATGACCTCGATCACGTCGCCGCAGATGAAGCGGAGGCAGTCGATGTCATGGATGAGATTGATGAGAAGCGGCCCGCCTCCCGGCAGCCTGCGCCAGGCTGCGTCGAAATAGGGGCCCGGCTTGTCGGTCATCCACATGGCGTTGACCGCGACCAGCCGGCCGAGCGCACCGTCGGCAACGAGCTGACGGGCCTTGACGATATCAGGGCTGTGGCGCCGCTGATGGCCAATCAGCACCGGAATGCCGGCCTTCTCGACCTCGGCGACGAGATGTATCGCGGCTTCCAGCGTGTCGGCGATCGGCTTTTCGACCAGGCAAGGGATCTTGCGCTCCACGCAGGCGAGCGCCGCCTCGACATGCAGGGAATTCGGGAGTGCGATAATTGCGCCATCCGGTTTCAGCGTGTCGAGCATTTCCCGCATGTCGGTGAAAAACTTCGCCTCGAATTCGTCGGCGACGGTTTTCGCCCCCTGAGACACATCGGCAATGCCGACCAGTTCCACACGGGGATTGGCCCTGAGCAACGCGGCATGCTCGCGTCCGATCAGCCCCGCTCCCATCAGTGCTATTTTCCGGGACACGACATACGCTCCTTTGCTTGAGGCCGGCGGCTTGCTCACACTCTGGCGATCGACCGAAGTTCCTCTGCGGTGGTTGTTGGAAAACCGAAAAACTCGAGATAGGCGGGAATCTGCTCGAACAGCATGTCGATGCCCACCTGGAATTCGCAGCCGCGCGCCCGGACCGCCGCCAGGAAGGGCGTGATCTCCTGCTTCAGCACCACTTCGCCAACGAAGGCGGAGGGGGAAATCCGAGAGACGTCGAGCGGCAGCGGGTCGCTCTCGTTCATGCCGAGCGGCGTGGCATTGACGACGATTTCGTAACCGGCCGGATCCGCCGACCCCGTGACAACGCGCAGATCCGGGTAGTTGAGCCGCAAACGTTCGGCCAGACCGTCCATCATGGGCGCGTGCGCGTCATAGAGCGAAAGCTCGGCTATGCCCGCCTGGGCAAGCGACGCGGCAATCGCCGAACCGACGCCGCCCGCGCCGGTCATCATCGCCCGGCTGCCGCGAACCTGTCGCCCGCGCCGCAACACGCCGCGCACGAAACCTTCGCCATCGAACATATCGCCGATCAACGTTCCATCCGCACCAAGACGCACGGCGTTGCAGGCGCCGGCCACCCGGGCGCTCCTGGAGACCTCGCCGAGCAACCCCATGGTGGTGATCTTGTGCGGCATGGTGACCAGCGCGCCGTGGATGTTCGAAAGCCTGAAGACCAGCTTCAGAAAGGCGGAGTAGTCTTCGGCCTTGCATCCCATCGGCACGACGACCGCGTCGATGTCGTGTTTCTCGAAATAGGGATTGTAGATCAGCGGCGCCTTGAACGAGTGCGTCGGATAACCGAGATGGGCGATGAGCTTTGTCGTGCCGCTGATCATCGGGGTAGGCCTTTGGAATTTGGACGTCTCTGAAACTGCGGCATGGGTCCATCCTGGACGGTTGGGAACACCCCGCCGGCCAGCCCGGCGAGGCAAGTGCTTCATCTGATTGCAGTTTGTCGTAGCTTCAGTCCGTGGCCGGCACTTTACCGTGCCAGCGCGCGGTCAGTGCCTTCCGAGGATTTCGCCCAGGAATTTCCGGGTGCGTTCGTGTTTGGGATCGGAGAAGAATTCGGCCGGCGGCGCTTCTTCGACGATCGCGCCGCTCGCCATGAAGATGACCCGGT